>Tephra_p2__coassemble_6637_pt1 | contig 3807 bp, 6 predicted proteins | sample Tephra_p2__metabat2_high_PE_011 | metagenome-assembled genome bin Tephra_p2 | reverse complement strand
GGAGATGGTTAGGAGAAGAACTGAAAATTGTTCTATAAGTCGGTTTTCAGGAGCAGGTGCTGCAGCTTAGTTTCGCCTGCCCCATACGGATAAGGCACCATACAAACCACCCCTACCAGCATAAGTACAATGACAACAGCACACACATGGTGCAAAGCGACATGCACACTCTGATAAGTTTCTTGTTCATAATGAATGATGATTAAAAATTCAAAGAAATTCTCTTGCCTATACAAGAAGCATCTTCCCTTACGGCAACAGTTCGGCCAACTGCCGCACACCTTCGGAAGCCCCTTTCTGTATCACATGCACAGGACGCGAAGAGTGTGTATCCACCGGCTTGGGGTCGATGAGATAAACCTCGGCTGCTGCCGGCACATAATGCAGCAGACCCGCCGCCGGATAAACATTCAGACTGGTGCCGATAATCACGAATACATCTGCCTGCTGCACATAATCGATAGCCGTTTCAATGGCCGGAACCGCCTCGCCAAACCACACGATAAAAGGCCTTAGCTGACTGCCGTCGCCTGCCTTATCTCCTATATGAACTTCGTATTCTTCGGGCTTCAGTTCTTTTACGTAGCGCAGATTCTGAGGGTCTTTACTAGAACAGACCTTGGTCAGCTCTCCGTGCAGGTGAATCACCCTGCTGCTTCCGGCACGCTCGTGCAGATTATCCACATTTTGGGTAACTACGGTTACTTCGTATCTATTCTCCAGTTCTGCCAGCCCCAGATGCCCTGCATTGGGCACCACATCGAGCAACTGTCTGCGCCTCTCATTATAAAAGCGGATAACCAACTCCGGATTGGCCGCATAGCCCTCGGGAGTGGCCACCTGCTCTACCGGATATTGGTCCCACAGTCCTCCTGCATCTCTGAAAGTGCTGATACCGCTTTCTGCACTCATACCTGCACCAGACAGTACAACTAGTTTTTTCATACCATTTCCTCCTTTACATGCACATTAAAAGTTTGAATTACACAAATATAAGATTAATTTATGTGAGTGCAACCGCATTTTCTACACTTTTTAATGATGAAATTATCTATCATTCAAATAAAAGACTTACTTTTGCCACCTATAATTTGCAACCGTTTGAAAATTATACATTTCAAACCTACAAACTAAAACGTATATATGGACAAATTCAGTTATGCTATCGGCCTGGGAATAGGTCAGAATCTATTAAGTATGGGCGCTAAAGGCATCGCCGTAGATGACTTTGCACAAGCCATCAAAGATGTATTAGAAGGAAATCAAACTGCTATCAGCCACACTGAAGCACGTGAGATTGTCAATAAATATTTTGAAGAGCTGGAAGAAAAAATGAATGCAGCCAACATCGAGGCCGGCAAAAAGTTCCTTGAAGAGAACGGCCAGCGTCCTGGCGTTGTCACGCTGCCCAGCGGTCTGCAATACGAAGTAATCAATGAAGGAAAGGTAGGCACCTATGCCAAAGCTACCGACCAGGTGCAATGTCACTACGAAGGAACTTTGATCGACGGCACCTTGTTCGACAGTTCTATCCAGCGTGGCCAACCCGCTACTTTTGGTGTAAGTCAGGTAATCCCCGGATGGGTAGAAGCCCTGCAGCTGATGCCCGAAGGAGCCAAATGGAAACTGTATATCCCCAGCGACCTGGCTTATGGCGCCCGTGGAGCAGGCGAAATGATTCCGCCCCACAGCACCCTTATCTTCGAAGTAGAGTTATTAAAAGTTTTACCAAAATAAATCATTAAAGCAAAATGAAAAAAGTTTCTTTTATGATGTCACTTGCCATTGCTGCAGGACTCGCATCATGTACTACACAAGCTCCGAAAGGTAATCTCGCTACCGACGTTGACTCACTCTCTTATGCCATCGGTATGGCTCGTTCAGAAGGTTTGGATCAGTTCCTGGCTCAGCAGGGCATTGATTCTACCCACATGGCCAGCTTCCTGAAAGGATTCAATGAAGGTTCTTCTAAGATAGATACAGAAGACTTGGCTTATGTAGCCGGTCTGCAGATTGGCCAGATGGTCAGCAAAAATTGGGTAGAAGGCTTCAACCAGCAAATCTTCGGTGGTGACTCTACACAAACTATCAGCCGCGAGAACCTGTTGGCAGGATTCGTAGCAGGAGTAGTAGGCAAAGGCGGCAGCATGAATCTGCTGGAAGCACAGACCTATATGCGTACGCAGATGGATGCCATCAAAGAAAAAGCTACTGAAAAGAAATATGCAGACAACAAGGCTGCCGGAGAGAAGTTCCTGGCAGAAAACAAGACGAAGGAAGGGGTAGTAACCACTGAAAGCGGTCTGCAATACAAGATTATCACTAAGGGTACAGGTGCCATTCCTGCGGATACTAGCAAAGTGAAAGTTCACTATAAAGGAACCTTGATTGACGGTACAGAATTCGACAGTTCTTACAAGCGTAAAGACAAGAACGGCAAGGCTCAACCGGCAACTTTCCGTGCCAACCAAGTAATCAAAGGCTGGACAGAAGCACTGACCATGATGCCTGTAGGTTCTAAATGGGAACTGTACATCCCCTATAATCTGGCTTACGGCTCTAGAGAAACCGGCGGTCAAATCAAGCCGTTCTCTACACTGATTTTCGAAGTAGAATTGATAGATATTGAAAACGATAAAAAGAAATAAATTCTAGAGAATTCTCAATCAGAAATAATCTGGAGCGAATAAGACAAATGTACATGGATACAGTTCTTATTCGCTCTTTTTTTATCTTTTCCGCTTTTTTTCCCGCCATTTTATAGATAAATTAAAATTAAGTCCTATATTTGCTTACCATTTGATAAGCAATAAGAACTTTACATTTATAATGTTATGGAAAAAATAGACAATCTTGACCGCCAGATTCTGGAAATCATTTCCCAGAATGCCCGCATTCCTTTTAAAGATGTAGCAGCTGAATGTGGTGTATCACGCGCCGCCATTCACCAACGCGTACAACGCTTGATAGATTTGGGCGTCATCGTTGGCTCTGGTTACCATGTAAATCCTAAATCTCTAGGCTATAGAACTTGCACCTATGTAGGTATCAAGCTGGAAAGAGGTTCCATGTATAAGACAGTGGTTTCGCAACTGGAAAAGATTCCCGAAGTAGTAGAGTGTCACTTCACTACCGGTCCTTATACTATGCTGACAAAAGTATATGCCCGCGATAACGAGCATTTGATGGATTTGCTGAACAATCGTATGCAAGAGATTCCGGGAGTTACTGCCACAGAAACGTTGATTTCACTGGAGCAGAGCATCAAGAAAGAAATCCCCATCTGCCCTGAAAAATAATGGATATCGGTAATTCCTATCATTGGTCAGGACTGATTATCGGTATCTGTACCTTCCTTATCATCGGCCTTTTCCACCCAATCGTGGTAAAGGCCGAGTATTATTGGGGCACGAAATGCTGGTGGATTTTTCTGATTCTGGGATTAGCCGGAGTGGTGGCTTCTATCTGCACGGCAGACATTCTGGTTTCATCACTTCTAGGCGTATTCGCATTCTCTTCATTCTGGACTATCAAAGAAGTGTTCGACCAAGAAAAGAGGGTGAAAAAAGGATGGTTTCCCAAAAATCCTAAACGGAAGTATCCGTTTTAAGAAAACTTTTCTATGAAAAATAAGGAAATCCTTGCATATTTCATCAGAAAGTACTACTTTTGCCCCGCATCTGATAAAAAAGATACACCGGACTTGTAGCTCAGTTGGTTAGAGCAACAGACTCATAATCTGGAGGTCCCTGGTTCAAGCCCAGGCTGGTCCACAAACTAAAAGGCTCATCTCTAACGAGATAGAGC
>Tephra_p2__coassemble_5082_pt1 | contig 5180 bp, 5 predicted proteins | sample Tephra_p2__metabat2_high_PE_011 | metagenome-assembled genome bin Tephra_p2 | reverse complement strand
AGCCCGTCCGTCGCTGCTGGTACAGACGGCCGACAGCCTGTCACGGGTCTTTCCGGAGAAATACCCCGCGGGCACCGTGATCGAGCTGAACAGTGCCGATACCACCGAATTGCAGAAGATACCGGGCATCGGCAGCGGCATTGCCCGCCAGATAACCCACTACCGGCAGCAATTGGGCGGATTCTACCGCATCGAGCAACTGGAAGAAATTCAGCTGCGCTACCAACTGCTGATACCCTGGTTTCGCATAGACACCACCCTGGTGCGCCGCATCCCGGTGAACCGCGCTTCGGTAGAAAGACTCAGCAGACATCCCTACATCAGCTTCTATCAGGCACGCGCCTTTGTGGAACACCGCCGGCAGACGGGGCCCATCCATCACCTCAAACCCTTTGTACTGCTGGAAGAATTCACCCCAAAAGACCTGCAACGCATAGCGCCCTACCTCGATTTCTCTGTCAGTCAAACTGCAGGGCAGCCGCACACTGATACCCTTCCTCGTAAAGGTCGGTAAGCTTCCGGATATCCCTTTCTATGCGGTCCACCACCACCGGACGCTGCGGACGGATTACCGTCACCTCGCCGGCCTCTTCCAAAGCTTCCACCTGCCGTAACTGTTCGTTGTACACCACGCTGCGCCGGTTGATAGCCTCCCTCAGCCGGGGATACTTGCGGTACAGGAAAGGCGGCACCCGCGTACCCTTCACCTCCTTCCGGTACCCCTTGTTGCGCGTCAGCACCACCACATTATGCCTGCATCCCTCGCTGCGCGCATGCATCAAGGGAATGGAATCCACGATACCGCCATCCAGCATCGGAATGCCGTCCACCTGTACGATGGGGCAGGCAAACGGCAGACTGCTCGAAGCCTTCACTATATCGATTACCCTTCCGGGGTCGGCCTTTTCTTCCAGGTAATTGGCCTCACCCGTCAGGCAGTTGGTAGTCACCATCACATAGCGTTCGGGCGAACGGAAATAAGCCTCGTAGTCATACGGCAATATATGTTCGGGAAATTCATGAAACAGCAGGTTGAAGTCCAGCAGATTGCGCTGCGTAAAGAGCGGCCGAAGCCCTATGTAGTGATACTTATCCAGCAGGTCGATGTTGCTGTACTTCGCCCGCCCCCGCTGCCCGGACATATACGAAAGTCCGTTGCAGGCCCCGGCACTCACACCGATTACATAAGGGAACCGGATGCCCCGATCCATGAAATTATCCAGCACACCGCTGGTAAACACGCCTCGCATACCCCCACCTTCCAGTACCAATCCCGTGAAAGCATCGATTTTAACCCGTTTCTGTTCCATAAATTACACAAAAAACATAAATAACACAGCAAAGATAACCTTTGTTTAGCAATTATTGAATGAGATTTACTATATTTGCGCCAATAACAATTATTTAATATCAATTTAACGATTATGAAGAAATCAATTGTAATTGCCGCATTGGGCGCACTGAGCTTGAATGCCGTAGCGCAAGATGCTCCGAAAGACAAGGAAGAGGGTTTCGTATTCACCGTAGTAAAAGAGAATCCCATCACTTCCATCAAGAATCAGAACCGTGCCGGTACATGCTGGTGCTATTCAGGTCTGGGTTTCATCGAATCAGAATTGCTCCGCATGGGCAAGGGCGAGTACGATTTGTCTGAAATGTACCTTGTACACAATACCTATCTGGACCGTGCCGACAAGGCTGTGCGCACTCACGGCGACGTATCCTTCTCACAGGGTGGCTCGTTCTACGATGTTATCTATGGTATGAAGACCTTTGGTCTGGTACCCGAAGAAGCCATGCGTCCGGGCGTGATGTACGGCGACTCGCTGAGTAATCACACCGAACTTTCTGCCGTATCCGATGCCGTAGTGGCTGCCATTGCCAAAGGCCGTCACCGCAGCCTGCAGACCGATGCCAACAAGGTTCCCCTCTGGAAGAAGGCCATTGCCTCTATCCACGACATCTATCTGGGCGAACGTCCTGAAAAGTTCACTTACCAGGGTAAGGAATACACTCCGAAGTCATTCTACGAATCTACCGGTCTGAACGCCGACGATTATGTATCACTGACTTCTTACACACACCACCCGTTCTACTCTCAGTTCGTACTGGAGATTCAGGACAACTGGCGTTGGGCTCAGTCTTATAACCTGCCCATCGACGAACTGATGGAAGTGTTTGATAATGCCATCAACAAAGGCTATACCATTGCCTGGGGTAGCGACGTGAGCGAAAGCGGCTTTACCCGCGACGGTGTAGCCGTGATGCCCGATGCCGACAAGGCACAGGAACTGAGCGGTTCTGATATGGCTCACTGGCTGAAGATGAAACCGGAAGAAAAGAAGCTGAACAGCAAGCCGCAGCCGCAGAAATGGTGTACACAGGAAGAACGCCAACTGGCTTACGACAACTGGGAAACTACCGACGACCACGGTATGCAGATTTACGGTATCGCCAAAGACCAGGAAGGTAATGAATACTATATGGTGAAGAACTCATGGGGCGAAGCAGGCAAATACAAAGGTCTGTGGTATGCTTCCAAGGCATTCGTACGCTACAAAACCATGAACATCGTGGTTCACAAGGATGCACTGCCAAAGGCTATCGCCAAGAAACTGGGCATCAAGTAATGTACAAGATACTTCGGTTAATAAAAAAAGCATACTGAACCATTCAGTATGCTTTTTTATTACTATGATACCCATCAAACCCATATTCACTAAAGACGAAAAAGCTATTGGTATGGTATCAAGATATTCGGAAAGTGGAAATTGGGAACAAAGGAGGATTGTAAATCATTAGTCAATGACATAAGATCTTACGGAATAGATACAGAAGTGATTGGTCATTTAAAGTAACTGGAAAATCATTCGCTCATGAGAACCTTTAAAAAAAGTCTATTTAGAGTTCCTATATTTTGGTTCATGATATGGCTGTACAGTTTACCCACCTATTTTTACTGGGGAAAAGGACTGGGCAATCTGACTATCTACCTGTGTTTTGTAGGCTTCATCACATTGGTATTTGCGATTCTAAGCATTGCTTTTGGCTATATAGTAACACTGGATGACAGAATTATCATTAAAAATGCCATCTATCCATTTTACAAAGCGACTTATCCCTATAAAGAGATACAAGAGATAGAATTCTGCCATGCCTATAGAGGTGGTGTCTATCTGAAAATTCATTTAAATCATTCCAAAGTTCACAGCCATGCCATAGAATGTGTCGATAAAAAACAATTGAAGGAATTAGCTGGAATCTTTCGGTTAAACAAAATTCCAGTCACCTTACAAGGGCCCATTATCAAGGAATATTTTTCAGACTAATCACTTCAAACGGACACAGATACCAACCGAAAGGGCTGTTCTGACAGCCATCGGCGCAATGGTAAAAAAACTACCCCTCTTTGAACCATTCATCTCCGGAAGGTTTCCCTTTAGTATAGATATAACAATTCATTCATCAGTGCTGGGCATCAGTAAAACGAGCCACACGCAAGAACATTTTTTTACTTATGAAAATCCTGTGATGCAGGCTATGCGTTCGGCTGTGCCGGTGAATGCCTGTGCTATGTATTTCATCAACGGGCTAAAGCGAACAGGATTATGTGAAAAACACAGGTTTTTACAGCCGGATTATGTGAAAAATAAAGGTTTTTACAGCCGGATTATGTGAAAAATAGTATCTTTGTATCTGTTTATTAACACATTATGATATGGAAGTATTTTTAAAAAGAAAGATAGAAGATTTTCTCTTGGCTTGGAAACAGCATCCGAACAGGAAGCCACTTATAATAAAAGGGGCTCGTCAGGTAGGTAAAACAAAATCAGTGGAACATTTTGCAAGTCAGTATTATAAAAATCTGATAGAAATCAATTTTATCGAACAGAAGAAGTACCGCGAAATTTTCAATGACGGCTATGAAGTTGATACAATTCTAAAGAATATATCCCTGTTAAATCCGTCGTATAAGTTTATACCTGGGGAAACACTTTTCTTTTTCGACGAATTGCAGGCTTGTCCGGATTGTACTACTTCCTTGAAGTTTTTTAAATTGGATGGACGGTTTGATGTCATCTGTTCGGGTTCTTTAATGGGGATTCACTACCGGGAAATCGAATCAAACAGTGTAGGATACAAGGAAGATTATGAGATGCATTCACTGGATTTCGAAGAATTTCTCTGGGCTAAAGGGTATCAGGAAGATTTTATAGAGGAGCTTTTTATGCACATGATTCGTCTGGAACCATTTACCGAACTTCAATCAGCAACTTTGTTTGAGCTGTTTCGCGATTATGCCATCATTGGTGGAATGCCAGATGTGGTACGTACTTATATAGAAAACAACAATTTTAGTGGAATACTGGATATACAAAAACAACTGTTGAGAGATTATGAGGAAGATATTACAAAATATGTAGAGGGGCTTGATAAGGGTAAGGTAAAAGCTGTATATCAGCATATCTCAACGTTCTTGGCAAAAGAGAACAAGAGATTTCAGATAACCAAAATTGCCAAGAATGCCAGAAACAGAGAGTACATCGGTTGTACGGAATGGTTGCATGATGCCGGAGTGGTAAACGTATGCTATTGCCTGAATTATCCGGAACTGCCCCTAAGTGGAAACTATGACCCATCACTCTATAAACTATATTTTAAAGATACAGGGCTTCTAATCGGTTCGCTTGACAGGGAAGCCCAAGAAGATTTGCGGGGCAACAAAAATCTCGGCACTTACAAAGGAGCCATTTATGAAAATATAGTAGGAGATATGCTGGTAAAACAAGGGTACGACCTGTTCTATTACAGAAGTGACAAACCTTCGTTGGAGATGGATTTTTTTGTAAGGGATGCCGATTCATTGATTCCCGTAGAAGTAAAGGCTACTGACGGAGCAACTGCTTCTTTAAACAACTTGTTGAAAGAGAATAAATATAAAGACATAAAGTATGGTATCAAGCTAGGCTATAAGAATATAGGGTTTAACGGTAAATTCTATACCTTCCCTTATTTCTTGACCTTCCTGTTAAGACGCTTTATAAGCGCAAGGAGATGACATCCTATAGCATAAAAAAAGCTATCGTATGCCAAAGTCATTCCTGCTCATTTCCCCGCCTTCTGTGCATTTTTTGGGCAGAATACTTGCCAAAACCAACTCTTTGCGTAAATTTGCACGC
>Tephra_p2__coassemble_4806_pt1 | contig 5549 bp, 6 predicted proteins | sample Tephra_p2__metabat2_high_PE_011 | metagenome-assembled genome bin Tephra_p2 | reverse complement strand
AATCTACTATAATTACATTTTTTAAAACATAGACAGACAAACATAAAGATTCCCCTACCTTTGCATTCGCTAACGATTGTTTTTAAATTTCTACAGATTATACACGCATGCTTCATACATTAAAGACCTATTTCGGATACGACCGTTTCCGTCCATTACAAGAGGATATCATCCAGCACTTACTCCATCGGAAAGATTCACTGGTTCTGATGCCCACTGGAGGCGGAAAGTCTATCTGCTACCAATTGCCAGCCTTGCTGTGTCCAGGCACAGCCATCGTGATATCTCCTCTCATCTCGCTGATGAAAGACCAGGTAGAGTCGCTTTGCGCCAACGGAATCAAGGCAGGTGCCTTGCACAGTAACCTCAACGAGACCGAAGCTTCTGCCCTGCGTATGGCATGCATCAAAGGGGAACTGAAACTGCTGTATGTGTCGCCAGAAAAACTACTGTCGGAAGCCAACTATCTATTGCGCGACATGCAGATATCATTCATCGCCGTAGACGAGGCGCACTGTATCTCCCAGTGGGGGCACGACTTCCGGCCGGAATATACGCAGCTGGGCATGCTCAGAAGGCAATTTCCCGGAGTGCCGGTGATAGCGCTCACAGCCACAGCCGACAAACTGACCAGGCAAGACATCGTGCAGCAGCTGCACCTGCAGCAGCCAGCCATCTTCCTGTCATCGTTCGACCGGCCCAACCTGAGCCTTACCGTGAAGCGGGGATACCAGCAGAAAGAGAAGTCGAAAGCCATCCTCGACTTCATCGACCGTCATCCGGGCGAGAGCGGCATCATCTATTGCATGAGCCGCAGCAAGACGGAGACCGTAGCGCAAATGCTGACAAAAAACGGCATCCGTGCGGGCATTTACCACGCAGGACTTTCGGCCGAACAGCGCAACAGGGCCCAAGATGATTTCATCAATGACCGGGTGCAAGTGGTATGTGCCACCATCGCCTTTGGCATGGGCATAGACAAAAGCAACGTGCGGTGGGTGATTCATTATAACCTGCCTAAAAGTATCGAAAGTTTTTACCAAGAAATAGGAAGGGCGGGCAGAGACGGATTGCCCAGCGATACGCTCCTTTTTTATTCATTGGCCGACCTCATATTGCTTACCAAATTTGCCAATGAAAGCGGACAACAGGGTATCAATCTGGAGAAGCTGCAACGTATGCAGGAATATGCCGAATCGGACATCTGCCGCCGACGCATTCTGCTGAATTATTTCGGCGAGACCATGACGCACGATTGCGGCAACTGCGACGTGTGCCGCAACCCGCCGGAGCGATTCAACGGTACCGTCATCGTGCAAAAAGCGCTCAGTGCCATCGTGCGCACCGATCAGCAAATCGGCACCCGCATCCTGGTAGATATCCTGCGGGGAACCCTCAGTGCCGAGGTGGCCGAGAAGGGGTATCAGCAATTGAAAACTTTTGGAGCAGGCAGAGAGATTCCTGCACGCGACTGGCACGACTATCTGCTGCAAATGCTGCAAATGGGGTATTTCGAAATAGCTTATAATGAGAACAATCACCTAAAACTTACAGCCGCCGGAGCTGAGGTGCTCTATGGACGCAAAGAGGCGCAGCTGGTGGTGATTCGCCGTGAAGAAACGGTGAATAGCAAAGGTCGAAAACAGAAAGCAGCCACGGGCAGTCTGCCTTTTGCCGGAACACCGGCCGCTGCTACCAGACACTCAGGAGGCAGCCTGTCCGTCACTGCCGACCGTCAGGAGGAAATCTTCCAGGCTCTTCGGGCGCTGCGCAAGCGGCTGGCCGACCAAGAGGCCCTGCCGGCTTACATCGTACTGAGCGACAAGGTGCTTCACCTGCTCAGCACCTCGTGCCCCACTACCATAGAAGCGTTTGGCAACATCAGCGGCATCGGCGAGTATAAGAAGAAGAAATACGGACAAGACTTTATCAATGAAATAAAAAAGTACGTGCCGTAAAAAGGCACGTACTTATAAGAAATGTGTAGCTTACAGAGGCATAGAAAGGGCGTTCAGCCGCTTCCACACAGCCGGATGCAAGAAGTAGCGCACATCCTTGCCCTGCTGCAAGGCAGAGCGTATAAACGTAGAACTGATTTCGAATACGGGCGATGACACACATCTGACCTGTGGAGGCAGTTTTTCGGCTTCTACGGGGTACCCCGGACGAGGATATACTATCAGTGCATTTTCGGCCAATATCCGCTCCCACTCGCGCCACCGGTGAAACAGCGCCCAGTTGTCCGACCCAATAATCAGATGGAAATGATGCTGCGGATATGCCTCGCGCAGTTTTTCCAACGTATGCACCGTGTACGAGGGCTGTGGCAAATGAAACTCGAAATCGCTGGCACGAAATTTCGGATACCCCTCTACGGCAGCCTGCACCAGCTCCAGCCGAAGGGTATCGTCCATCAGCTCTCCACGCTCTTTCAAAGGATTGTGCGGACTGACCATAAACCACAGTTCATCCAGTCCTTCAAACTCACAGATATAATTGGCCAGCGCCAAGTGTCCGATATGTATCGGGTTAAACGACCCGCTGAAAATTCCTACCTCCATCTGATATTCATTCTTTTCTTATTAGAAGTTCTTTTTCTGACAACTACACGGCTTCTTAAACTTCATTCCCGGGATTTCCGTGCTTCAGTGGCTTACCGTTCTCTTTAGGAGCATGGCGCAACGCCTGCCAATTCATTACAGCATTCAGCAGAAAAACGCCCAAGACAAGCAGCATGTTCCACACTTTTACTTCTGCTCCCCTGTAACACGCTACAGCCACATAGAATATGGTTATCAGCGCTCCCAGCAGACTAACGCACAGCAAAACGCGGGTGAAGCGAGGCGTATAACTGATAAAAGCCGGAATCTTGGGTTTATTTCTATTATTCATACACCAAACTTTTTGGTAAACGAAAACAACAGTTACTTTATTCCTGGATACATACAGACTCTTCACCGTATCAACTCCCAGTCTTCTCCGTACCCGCTCCGTACCCGCTCCCAGTTATAGGATCCGAAGAAAGAGCGGTTCTAGCCCCTCTCTGAAGCAGAGAAGAAACTGCCGGAAGCCCGGAGACCCCGGCAATTCCGAGACTATCGATTCAAAAAATCCTGAATCACCTTCAATGCTTCCGCCTGAGCCGTTTCCAGGTCATCGTTCACGATTACCGTATCGAATTTCGAGGCAAAGCCCAGCTCATATTCCGCCTTGGCTATGCGGCTCTCTATCACCTCAGGAGCATCCGTACCTCTGCCCACCAGCCGCTTGCGCAGCTCCTCCACCGAAGGCGGCTGAATAAATACCGACAGTGCCCGCTCGCCGTAGAACTGCTTGATGTTGCATCCGCCCACCACATCTACATCGAACACCACGTTCTGACCGTCGGCCAGCTGACGTTCCACCTGCTCCTTCAGCGTACCATAGAAGCGATCCGGATACACCTCTTCATACTCCAGAAAATCGCCCGCAGCTATGCGACGACGGAACTCGTCGGGAGTCAGAAAGAAATACTCCACTCCATGCTGCTCCGTTCCCCTGGGTGCGCGGCTCGTGGCCGAGATAGAGAAAGCCAAGTTTAAATGCTGTGTCAACAGATAATTGATGATTGTCGACTTACCCGACCCCGACGGAGCCGAAAAAATAATCAGTTTACCCATACTCATTCCCTTTTTTTTAAAGCTGTTTCTTTTAAAAGCTAACCTTGCTTTGGCCGAGAGTTATTTACATTACATTCAGCACCTGCTCTTTGATTTGCTCCAATTCATCCTTCATCTGCACCACGATTTTCTGCATTTCAGCGTGGTTCGACTTACTGCCCAGGGTATTGATTTCGCGTCCCATTTCCTGCGCAATGAAGCCCAGCTTCTTTCCCTGTCCGCTGCCGTTTTCCAGAGTAGCGATGAAATAATCCAAGTGATTGGCCAGCCGCTGCTTCTCTTCGTTGATATCCAGCTTTTCAATGTAGAAGATCAGCTCCTGTTCCAGCCGATTCTTGTCGTAATCCACACTCAGCGTCTTCTCCAGGGCGTCGGTAATCCGGTCTTTGATTTTTCCCACCCGTTCTTCTTCGAAGGGCACCACCTCGCAGAGCAGCTTTCTTATGTTATGAATTTTCTCACGGAACTTCATTTCCAGTGCAGCCCCTTCCTGCTTACGGAAATCCACCAAATGGCCCAAAGCCTCGCTCACGGCACCGTGTACCAGTGTCCACTCCTCTTCAGTCAGCTCCTGCACCTCCACCTTCGTCATCACATCCGGCATCCGCAGCAGCGTAGTCATCCAGTCTTGCGGTTCCGGAATACCCTTTACAGCCACCAGTTCGCGTATTTGGTCGTAATAAGCAGCTACCAATTCGCGGTTAATAGGCGTAGCCGACTGCGCCCCCTCCTTCTTCTCTATCCACAGGCTGAAATCCACCTTGCCGCGTTCCAGCAGTTTGGCCACTTCATTGCGAATGTCCATTTCCTTTTCCCGGTATAGAGGAGCTACACGAACCGACAGGTCCATAGCCTTGCTGTTGAGTGATTTTACCTCAACACTTACTTTTTTATCGGGCAATTCGACCGTTGCCTTGCCGTAGCCCGTCATTGATTGTATCATAATGCTTCTTAACTTTTTCGCAAAAGTACGGGATTATTTTTAAATACTGAAAATAATAATGTACTTTTGTCTGCTAATTAAATGAATAGAAGCGTATGTCATGTATCTTACATATTGAAACGTCCACTTCCGCATGCTCGGTAGCCCTAAGCCAGGACGGACAGAATGTATTTAAAAAAGAAGAGTTGAACGGTCCTTCCCACGCCGTTCTGTTAGGAGTATTTGTCGACGAAGCCTTGTCTTTTGCCGACAGTCATGCGTTGCCGCTCGATGCGGTGGCTGTGAGTTGCGGTCCGGGTTCGTACACCGGTCTGCGTATCGGCGTATCCATGGCCAAGGGAGTATGCTATGGCCGTAACCTGCCTCTCATAGCCCTGCCCACCCTGAAGGTGCAATGCGTGCCGGTGCTGCTCTATCACGACGAGTTGCCCGACGATGCCCTGCTCTGCCCCATGATTGATGCGCGCCGCATGGAGGTGTATGCCGCCATCTACGACCGTGCATTGAAGCCTGTGCGCCCCATTGCTGCCGACATCGTAGACGAGCATTCGTATGCAGAATACCTGGAAAAACATCCGGTATATTTCTTCGGCGACGGAGCAGCCAAGTGCAAGGAAAAGCTGACGCATCCCAATGCTCATTTCATCGACCACATTCATCCGCTGGCCAGCATGATGTTTCCACTGGCCGAAAAAGCGATTGCCGAAAACGACTTTCAAGACGTGGCCTACTTCGAGCCTTTCTATCTGAAAGAATTCGTAGCCAGCAAACCGAAGGATTTGCTTCAGGAGACGAGGTGAATTTAGGAGTTAGAGGGAGTTATTAGGGAGTTAGAGGGAGTTATTAGGAGGTGAATTTAGGAGTCTAATTTAGGAGTTAAAGGGAGTTAGAGGGAGTTATTAGGAGTGAAGGAGGTGAACTTAGGAGTCTAATTTAGGAGTTAAATT
>Tephra_p2__coassemble_4620_pt1 | contig 5850 bp, 2 predicted proteins | sample Tephra_p2__metabat2_high_PE_011 | metagenome-assembled genome bin Tephra_p2 | reverse complement strand
CCACTACTGTAGCTTCCAGCGAGGCAGCCAAGTCGTTCTTATGATGTTCCACAAAATCGGGATCTTCCTTCACCCAGTCGCGCAGCGAGTACAGAAACGACGTTTTAAGTCCGCTGAAGCTGTAGTCCAGCCCCGGTATATGCGGCTTGCTGAACGTATAAGCCTTCGGGTTTCCCTGTCGCGCCAATTTATCGATGATAGGCCCACCGGGATACCCCAGCCCCATGACTTTCGAGCATTTATCGATAGCCTCGCCGGCAGCATCGTCTATGGTCTGCCCCAGAATTTCCATATCATTATAGGCTTTTACCAAAATAATCTGTGAGTTTCCGCCCGATACCAGCAGACACAGGAAGGGAAACTCCGGCTGCTTCGATTCCTCTCCTTCCACTTTAATAAAGTGTGCCAACACATGACCTGTCAGATGATTAACATCCACCATCGGTATCCCCAGCGAACGGGCAAATCCTTTGGCAAACGACACTCCCACCAGCAGCGAGCCCATCAGTCCCGGCCCTCTGGTAAAAGCCACCGCACTCAGTTCCTCCTTGGTCACACCGGCACGTTTCAATGCCTCATGCACCACCGGCACAATGTTTTGTTGATGCGCTCTGGAAGCCAGTTCCGGCACCACGCCTCCGTAAGATTCGTGTACAGCCTGGCTTGCCACCACATTCGACAGCAAATATCCATCCTTGATGATAGCTGCCGAAGTATCGTCGCAAGAAGATTCGATACCTAAAATTATTGTACTCATAGTGTTTATTTACGTTTAATCACTGCAAAAGTAGTGATAAAAGTAGGAAGGATAATGTTTTATTTTATATTTTTGTTCGCTGAATAGAAAAATTAACTGCCTATCAAAAAAATAAAAAGTATAGTACGGTGGATACTGGGTACCTTGCTTACCTTGTATATAGGCACCATTTTGCTGTTGAATATTCCTTATATTCAGCAGCAATTGTCTGTCGTAGTGTCCCGTGAGCTTTCTTCTCTCTTGTCGTCCAGCGTTTCGATAGGCCGTATCAACATGGGCTTTTTGAACCGGATTATTATCGACGACCTTCTGTTGCACGACCAGGCACAGAAAGAATTGCTCAAGGTAGCCCGCCTGTCGGCCAAGTTCGATCTCCTTCCGCTGCTGCAGGGAAAGATTTCCATCAGCAACGTACAACTGTTCGGTTTCAATATTCATCTGGAGAGACAGACGCCCGACACTCCGCCGAATTTTCAGTTTGTGCTCGACGCCTTTGCCTCGAAAGATACTGTTTCTCATTCATCAGCTCTGGATCTCCGCATCAATTCGCTGCTGATTCGACGGGGCACTGTGTCGTACGACCTGCATTCCGCACCGCTCACCCCGGGCAAGTTCAATCCCCGGCACCTGCGGCTGCAAAACATTCTGGCCAACATTTCTCTGAAAGCACTCAGCGGCGATTCTATCAATGCCGCCATCAAGCGCATGAGCTTGGAAGAGGCACATTCAGGACTGGAACTGAAAAAACTGTCGCTGAAGGTCACCGGCAATCAGCAGCAAATGCGCATTCATCATTTCGGGGTGGAGCTGCCTCAGACCAAACTGGCGATGGACACCATCCGCCTCTCTTACGACAGTCTGTCAGACTTCCGCCACTTTGCCGACAAGGTGCATTTCTCGCTCCACATGCTGCCTTCACACCTCACCCTGCAAGACATTTCAGCCTTTGTTCCAGCCTTCCGTCCATTTAAAGACAAACTTCAGGTAGAAATCTCTACCAGCGGAACAATCAATAACTTAGACTGTCCTGTCATTGCGGTTTCATCTGCTGGAAATCATTTCCGGCTCAATGGTCAGGCTTCCATCCAAAACCTGTCCAAGCCCAGTGAAGCCTTCCTCTTTGGCAGGCTGTCGCACCTGCATGCCGATAGCGAAGGACTTCAGTTCTTCATCCGCAACTTCAGCCGGAACTATCAAGGTCCGCCCCCCATCTTGCGCAACCTTCACCACCTGTCTTTCCAGGGCGATGTTTCCGGTTACTTCACCGAACTGGTTACGTTCGGACGGCTGCGTACCAATTTAGGGGAGTTGCAGACCGACCTCAAGCTCACGTCCAATAAGGAGAAAGGGCTGTTTGCCTATTCGGGCTCCATTAAGACGCACGAATGGCAGCTCGGCCAACTGCTGAACAGCCCGAAGTGGGGAAACATTACGTTCAACCTCGATGTCAACGGCCGCCACGACCAGCAGAAGAAATATCCCTCCATCTGGATGAAAGGGCATGTATCCTCCATCGATTACAGCGGATATACGTATGAAAACATCCAGATGGACGGCGAATATAATCACGGCGGATTCAATGGAAAGGTCTTGCTGGAAGACTCCAACGCCTCTGTTCGCATCGATGGTGCCTTCAACACAGCCAGCGCCACTCCTACGTTTAATCTGGTGGCCGATATCCGACAGTTCCGTCCGCATGCCCTCCGCCTCACACCGCATTATCAGGACAGCGAACTCTCGCTGCTGGTAAAGGCCGATTTTACGGGAAGCTCCATCGATGATATGAACGGGGAAATCAATATAGACAGTCTGTATTTCCTCACCCCTGAGAAGAGCTACTTCATGGATAACCTGAAGCTGGCGTCCACCTGGAAAGACGAGCATCACAAATTACTGAGCCTGCATTCCAGTTTCTTGCGCGGCAGCATCGAGGGCGATTACTCTTACCGCACCCTGCCGGTGAGCATACTGAACATTCTGAGAAACTATATCCCGTCGCTCATCCCTGCCGGCAAGCGTCGGACCCCGCTCAAGACGGAGAACAATTTCCAGTTCGATATTCACGTGTTCGACACCGAACTGCTGGCGGCCCTTACCCGCATACCCTTACGCATCTATATGCACTCCACAGTGAAGGGCTACATCAATGACCCCTTGCAACGTATGCGGATAGAAGGTTACTTCCCCCGACTCCGCTACCAGGATAAGTTTATCGAGTCGGGTGTGCTGCAATGCGATAATGCCGGTGGCAAATTCCGCACCAATGTCCGCTTCACCAATCGGAAGGCCAGCGGTGCAGCCATCAGCCTGGCAGTCGACACCCAAATGGCGGGCGACAGTATCCAGTCTACCCTGAACTGGGGCAACAACGGCATCGCTACCTACAGCGGACGTCTGGCGGCCAATGCTCACTTTTCCCGGGTAGAGTCCGGCCATTCCCCGCTGAAAACCACCATCCGTATTCAGCCCACACAAGCCATCCTGAACGATACCCTGTGGCAGATTCATCCGTCGCAGGTGGTCATCGATTCAGGCAAGATACACATCCGCGACTTCCGGTTTAGCCACAAAGAACGGTATCTGCATATCGACGGTACTGTGTCTGCCCAGCCGCAAGACACCATCCGCCTGGATCTCAATAAAATCAATATTGGCTATGTGTTCGACATTGCCGACCTGGGGGTCAACTTCCAGGGCGAAGCCACCGGACCGGCCTATGCCAGCGGCGTACTGAAAGAACCTGTCATGTACACCGACCTGTATTTCAAGAACCTGGGGCTGAACGATGCCTTGCTGGGCGATGCGCAGATTCATGGCGAATGGCATCATCCGGTAAAGGGTATCTATCTCGACGCCTATATCAATGAAAAAAATATAGCCCATTCGCACGTTAGCGGATACATTTATCCCATCAAGCCTACCAGTGCGCTCGATTTACAGATTGAAGCCCACAACACCAATCTACAGTTTATACATTATTATATGAGCAGCATCACGCCCGAATTCCGCGGACGGGCCACCGGAAACGTCCGGCTCTATGGCAAGTTCAAGGCGCTTACCCTGCAGGGCAAGGTGGCAGGCGATGCCTCGATGAAGGTCGATGTGCTGAACACTACCTTCTCGCTGAAAGACAGCATTCTGATAGAACCTGAAGGACTGACCTTTACCAACAATCGGATTTACGACACCGAAGGGCACGAAGGCCGCATGAGCGGCATGCTCCGTTACGATCATTTCAAGAATCTGAACTATAACTTCCATTTCAATGTCAACAATATGCTGGTAATGAACACCAAGGAGTCTCCCGACTTCCCGTTCTACGGCACCATCTATGGCACCGGCAACGCCACTATTTCGGGCACTCCCGAAACCGGTGTGCAGATTGATGTGGCCATGACCACCAACCGCAACTCTACGTTTACCTATATCAAAGACTACGTATCTTCGGCAGCCAGCAACCAGTTTATCAAGTTTGTTGACAAGACGCCGCGCCGGGCCACACAAGACACACTGCTGCTGTCTTCTGCCTACGAGCAAGAACGCAGAGAGAGTGAGGTCAAGGAAAGCGGCACCGACATCCGGCTGAATCTGCTGATAGATGCCACCCCCGATGCCAACATGAAGATTATCATGGACCCTATAGCGGGCGACTACATCAGCGGACGCGGCAGTGGCAATATACGCACCGAGTTTTATAACAAGGGCGATGTAAAGATGTTCGGCAGTTACCGCATCTCGCAAGGGGTCTATAAATTCAGCCTACAGGAGATTATCCGGAAGGATTTCTCCATCAAGAACGGAAGTACCATCACGTTCAACGGTTCTCCGCTGGATGCCACGCTGGACATCAATGCCAGCTACCTGGTCAATTCGGCCTCGCTCAACGACCTCATTGCCAACGCCAGCTCCTATGTAGACCAGACCAATGTCAAGGTAGACTGCATCATGAATCTGAACGGCCAGCTCACCTCTCCAGCCATCAAGCTGAGCCTGGAACTGCCCAACGAGCGCGACGAGGTACAGGCACTGGTGCGTAATTACATCCCTACAGACGAGCAGATGAATATGCAGATACTCTACCTGCTGAGTATCGGCAAGTTCTACACACCCGAGAATGTGGAGGTGGCGCAAAACTCCAACATGATGTCCAGCGTGCTCTCCTCTACCCTTTCCGGACAACTGAACAATGCCTTGGCGCATATCATCAACAGCAATAACTGGAACTTCGGTACCAACTTCAGCACAGGACAGAATGGCTGGACCGATATGGAATTCGAGACCATGCTCTCCGGCCAGTTGCTGAATAACCGCCTGCTGATCAACGGCAACTTTGGCTATCGGGATAATCCGCTGGCCAATACCAATTTCGTGGGCGACTTTGAAGCCGAATGGCTGGTAAATCGTTCCGGTGACATCCGTCTGAAGGCATATAACGAGACCAACGACCGCTACTATACCCGCACCAACATGACTACGCAAGGGGTAGGTATCATTTTCAAGAAAGATTTCAATAAATGGAATGAGCTGTTCTTCTGGAACCGCTGGCGGCTGAAGAGGGCTGCCAAGAAAGAGAAAGAGAAGGAGTAGTGGGGGTTTCTTTTGTTTCGCCAAAAGAAAGTAAAAGGCGTTTTTTCTTTTCTTTCTTCTTCTTTGTTTTTCTTTGTTTTTCTTTGCAAAAGGGTTATTCTTTTTTCTTTTGTCTTGACACAAAAGAAAAAGAACCAAAAAAGAAAAAGTCAAGAGCTGGAGCCTGCGGGGCTACTTCATCCCCGCTATTCGCAGACGGGGCTATAACTCGCTTCGCTCAGACAGTCGCCCCTTACCTGCGCCTAACGGGGATTCCGCTCGCGCCCCTCCGGCAAGGCTCATTTCACGCAACATCGCTTCGCTCGTTACTTTTGTTTTATTGCTTCATATACCCTGCTTTATAACCTTGCTTCATCAGATTTATTCTTTCATTACTACAATTTCCTTCACAAAACTACTCCTTGCCGGAATCACAAACAACAACACAAGTACCGGATGAAATACAATTCACACCTACCAATAATAAGGATAAGTAGTAGTACAACCCTTTCATAACAAGGATGAGT
>Tephra_p2__coassemble_2917_pt1 | contig 12565 bp, 9 predicted proteins | sample Tephra_p2__metabat2_high_PE_011 | metagenome-assembled genome bin Tephra_p2 | reverse complement strand
TGTGGAGCTGGAGGGAATCGAACCCTCGTCCAAACGAGGAAATCATAAGCTTTCTACATGCTTATCTTTGCCTAGATTTTCGTGCGCCGGCAGAACCAAAGCCATCAACCGACACCTTATCCTCTAAATTTTCATCTGCTGTGCGAGGCCGCAGCAGACTATCCCCGATTTCACTGCACCACTTTACCGGAATGCTTCGGAGCAACAGCTTCCGAGTGATGTCACGTCCCAGCACCTGGTGCCGGGATTAAGCTTCAATCTACTGTACTTCGATTAAGCAGCGAGAGCGTAATTAGTTTCGCCAGATAAAATTTTGATAACTGAGATTAAAGTGGAAATTACCGACCCACTGCATGCTTACCTACCATTTCTGCCCGCTGTCAAATCCAGTCAACCCCAAATCTTTATAACGGTCTAATTATCAAGCCAGACAGTTTAATATATTGCCTCTATGACAACAAAGTAATTATTCAATAACGCTTTATTTCCTATCCAATAATCGACAAAGGTAGAAATTCTTTTTGAATAATCACCCATCTTATACGCATTATTTCATAATTATCACGGTAATAAGACAAAAAAAAGAGGATGCAACCTGGCATCCTCTTTGAAGTATCGCTATCCTATACGGAGATTAGTTGTTCTCCGGGCGAAGTTTACGTACAGTAACAGCAGTCTGCCACATTTCGCTTTCACGCAACGCTTTCAGTTCTTCATTCAACTTTTCGCGATAATCGGGTTTAGAGTTGCTGTCGATAGAAATCTGAGCTTCATTACCGCACTTCACGCTGGCATACAGTTTTTCTACTACCGGCTTGATAGCATCGTGGAACGGAGTCATCCAGTCTAGAGCACCGCGTTGAGCAGTAGTAGAACAGTTGGCATACATCCAGTCCATACCATTCTTGGCAAACAGCGGCATCAGTGATTGAGTCAATTCTTCTACTGTTTCATTGAAAGCTTCAGAAGGAGTATGGCCATTCTCGCGTAATACTTCATATTGTGCCAACAGCAGACCCTGAATAGCTCCCATCAAAGAACCGCGTTCACCAGTCAAATCCGATGTTGCCTCACGCTGGAACGTAGTTTCGAACAGGTAACCTGAACCGATACCGATACCCAAAGCCAACGTACGCTCCATAGCCTTGCCTGTAGCATCCTGATAGATGGCATACGAGGAATTCAAGCCGCGACCTTCGAGGAACATGGTACGCAATGAGGTACCCGAACCTTTGGGAGCCACCATGATGACATCAATATCTGTAGGAGGAACCACACCGGTACGGTCGTTCCAAGTAATCGCAAAACCGTGTGAGAAATACAAAGCTTTACCCGCTGTAAGAGCCGGTTTCAATGTAGGCCATACCGACATCACAGCAGCATCGGAAAGCAAGCACATCACAATAGTACCTTTTTGGGCAGCCTCTTCAATGCTGAACAAAGTTTCTCCCGGCACCCAGCCATCGGCTATAGCTTTCTCAAAGGTCTTACCGGGTCGCTGACCTACAATCACGTTGAAACCATTATCACGCAGGTTGCATGCCTGTCCAGGACCCTGCACACCATAACCGATTACTGCGATAGTTTCATCTTTCAATATTTCACGTGCTTTTTCTAAAGGAAATTCTTCGCGGGTCATTACATTTTCAATTACACCGCCAAAATTTAACTGTGCCATTTTTTATTCGTTTTTTGTTTGTGGCTAATGCCAATATTAATGATTAATATAGTATCTCAATCCTTGAATATCACTTTGGCCCTGCATACAGCCTCTGTGCCATTCTTTCTTACTTCTACCTGATACGTATCGTCCGGTCCTGCATCCAGGTAGAAAGAGAGTTCATCGCCGTAATAGCTTTCGGCCACATAGGCCATTTCGAAACGACTGATACGTTTTTCCCGATATTTTTCAATGGGAAACAAATCGAGTATATGCTCTATGTAGCGAATACTGTTTACATGGCCGTTGATGTCTATATCGCTATATTTGGCCTGCAATACCGATACCGGTTCAGCAGCAGTTACCTTAATACGCGAGGGTTTTTCTATCGGGCAAGGCTCGTCACAGATATAACCGGTGATACCGCCTTCATGAAGGGTCAGCAAATCTGCCGGTTTACGAGTGTTCAGACTAATCATGGCCCATACCGAACGTGCATATCCTATTTTCTTGCCATCTTTATCTAAAATGGCAAAGTTACGGTCGGTGAACAAACGGTATACGTTTTCCACCCAGGTCTGTATAGAGAAAGATTCATACTGATAGGGCATTTCATCCAGTTCTATAGCCAGCCTGGAAAGCACCCATGTATAATTATCTTCATTGAGTGTGGCAATACCAAATCCACGCTCAGTGGCATGAAAACCTGCACAGTTCAGCAGATGATTACCCAACACTCCCATTGTAAGACGTCCAGTGAAGTCTACATGAAAAGGCTCCGCTACAAATTGATAAGTTCCTATTTTCTGATCCATAATATACCTGTTTTTATTCTTTGCTTTTCTGATATTTTGCTTCCCGCTCGGCCAGATACTCATTTACCCGTTCAAAACAGCTGGTGGTAATGGCTACCCTACCCGAACGCACAAACTGCAACACGCAGCCCAAACTGCTTAATTCTTCATACAAGCTGGTAATCTCGTCGCTCACACCGTTCTTCTCTACGATGGAATATACAGCGTTCACCTCTACGATGCGTGCATGATGCTTTCTGATTATCTTCGATACTTCCGAATTCTGTTCCAATACCGGCGTTATCACTTTATATAATGCTATTTCGTGCTGATAAATCTCGTCGTCGGTAAAGTAATGGGCTTGTAGCACATCTATCTTTTTCGAAATCTGCTTGGTTACTTTTTCAATGGTATCTTTATCGGTCCAAGCGGTTATGGTGTATTTATGCACTCCCTTAATAGAAGAGGCCGATACATTGAGGCTTTCAATATTAATCTGCCGACGGGTAAATACAGCCGTCACCTGATTCAGCAAGCCGGCAAAATTCTCTGAATGAACAATGATGGTATATAATGTCTTATCCATTTTTTTCTCTCTATTTACGTTAACACTCCAACAACATCTGACTTACCGTTCCCCCCGGAGGAGTCATAGGCATTACATTACCCTCTTCTTCCACGCAAGCCTCTAGCAGGAAGGGGCCGTCGGTGGCCAGCATTTCGTGAATGGCTGCTGCCAGTTCTTCACGTTTCAGTACGCGACGCGACGGAATGTTATAAGCCGCTGCAATTTTCATATAATCGGGATTGACCATCGGTGTAAACGAATAGCGATGCTGGAAAAACATAGCTTGCCACTGACGCACATTGCCCAAATAATTATTGTTCAACAAAATAATCTTCACCGGAGCTTTTTGTTCCATCACCGTGCCTAACTCCTGCATATTCATCTGCAAGCCACCATCTCCCATAAATACGCACACCGTACGGTCTGGACGGCCGAAAGTGGCGCCGATGGCAGCCGGAAGGCCGAAGCCCATGGTTCCCAATCCGCCCGAAGTGACAATGCTGCGCTGCTGGCTGTATTTAAAATAGCGGGCAGCCATCATTTGGTTCTGCCCTACGTCGGTCACCAGAATAGCTTGATGATGCGTAGCCTCGCTTACGGCACGTACCACTTCCCCCATACTCAATTCTGCTCCTTCGGGATGCAATTCTTTATGGATCACGCATTCTTCTTCGAGTTCTTCATAGGGTTGGAAGCTATCCAGCCACGCTTGATGGCTGGCAGGTTTCAGCCACTGGGTAACGGCTGCAAGAGTTTCCTTGCAATCGCCCAATACAGCAATATCTGCCTTCACATTCTTATCTATCTCGGCAGGGTCTATATCAAAATGAATCACTTTAGCCTGCTTGGCATAATTGGCCAAATTACCGGTTACACGATCGTCGAAACGCATACCTACCGCTATCAGTACATCGCAATGATTGGTCTGTACATTCGGTCCCAGATTGCCGTGCATACCCAGCATTCCTTTGTTAAGACGATGTGCGGTGGGCAATGCCGAAAGCCCCATCAAAGTGCATCCGACCGGCAGATCTGCCTTTTCTATAAAGGCCTGTAGCTCGGCCTGTGCATGACCTAACTCTACTCCCTGGCCTACCAATACCAGCGGACGTTCTGCCTGATTGATTAAATCGGCAGCTTTACGGATTACAGAGTTATCCTTTTCGGGCACGGGAACATAGCTCCGTACAAAATCAAGTTTAGTAGGTACATACTCCATGGTTTCTACCTGTGCATTCTTGGCAAAATCAAGCACCACAGGCCCCGGTCTTCCGCTACGGGCTATGTAAAAAGCCCTAGCTACAGCCCAAGGCACATCTTCGGCCCTTCGGATTTGGTAGCTCCATTTAGATATGGGCTGTGTAATACCTACCAGGTCTACTTCCTGAAATGCATCTGTTCCCAAGAATCCGGTACCTACCTGACCGGCAATCACCACGATGGGGGTACTGTCTATCATGGCATCAGCAATGCCGGTAATGGTATTGGTAGCTCCCGGTCCGCTGGTTACCAGACATACACCTACCTGCCCCGACACACGGGCATATCCTTGCGCTGCATGAGCTGCTCCTTGTTCATGCCTTACCAGAATATGATTCAAGCTATCACGATGATCGTATAGTGCATCAAATACCGGCATAATGCTGCCTCCCGGATAACCGAAAAGGGTATTCACTCCCTGATATTCCAACGAACGCATCAAAGCCTCTGCACCTGTTATTCTCTCTTTCATTGCTCGTGTATTTATTAATCTATCAATCTTACAGCCCCCTTATCGGCCGAACTCACCATGCTGGCATAAGCCTTGAGAGCTTTTGACACCTCGCGCTGACGGGTCACCGGAGTCATGGGACGTGCTGCCAGTTCTTCATCTGAAAGCATCACTTGTATCAAGCGGTTCGGAATATCTATTTCAATCTGGTCACCGTCTTGTATCTTACCGATATTACCTCCGGCTGCCGCTTCGGGCGAAATATGTCCGATACTTAACCCTGAAGTGCCACCGCTAAAGCGGCCGTCGGTAATCAAGGCACATTCTTTGCCCAAATGACGCGATTTGATGTAAGAAGTAGGATAGAGCATTTCCTGCATACCCGGTCCGCCTTTAGGACCCTCGTGCGTAATCACCACTACATCACCACTCACCACCTTACCACTGAGGATACCTTCACAAGCTGCTTCCTGCGAATCAAAGACCTTGGCGGGACCTGTGAAATGCCAGATGCTTTCATCTACACCGGCTGTTTTTACCACACAACCGTCTGTAGCGATGTTTCCCTTTAGCACAGCCAGTCCGCCATCCTTGCTGTAAGCATGAGCCAAATCCCGGATACAGCCTGCTGCACGGTCGGTATCCAGTTCTTTATACATTGCCTGCTGAGAACCAAGTACCAGATTATAGCTGCCGCCTGCCGCACTGGCATATTTTGCCAAGGCCTCCCGACAGACACCGGGGCTGGTAATACTGTAACGTTCTATCGTTTCTGCCAGCGTCAGACCATCTACCCTACGCACTGAGGTATCTACCAAACCGCCTTTGGCCAATTCGTGCATAATGGCTACGATACCGCCTGCCCGGTTCACATCTTGTATATGGTATTTTTGAGTATTCGGTGCCACTTTACAAAGGCAGGGTGTGCGGCGTGAAAGCATATCGATGTCGTCCATCGTAAAATCTGCTCCAGCCTCGTGAGCAATAGCCAGCAAATGAAGCACGGTATTGGTAGACCCCCCCATAGCAATATCCAGTGTCATGGCATTGAGAAAGGCCTGACGAGTAGCTATGCTGCGAGGCAGTACACTGTCATCGCCCTCTTCATAATATTTATAGGCATTTTCTACAATCAGCCGGGCTGCATCAGCAAAGAGTTGCTTGCGATGGGCATGCGTAGCCACGATGGTACCATTGCCCGGCAAAGCCAAACCGATAGCTTCGTTCAGACAATTCATGGAATTGGCTGTAAACATACCCGAACAGCAGCCACACGTGGGACAAGCATGCTGCTCTATCTGCGACACTACTTCATCGCTTATGGTCGTATCGGCCGACTGAATCATCGCATCAATCAAATCGAGGTGCTGCCCCTTCCATTCACCTGCCTCCATCGGTCCGCCCGATACAAAGACGGTAGGTATATTCAGCCGCATAGCAGCTATAAGCATACCGGGAGTAATCTTGTCGCAATTACTAATGCAGACCATAGCATCGGCTTTATGGGCATTCACCATGTATTCCACACTGTCGGCTATCACATCGCGCGATGGAAGTGAATAAAGCATCCCGTCGTGCCCCATGGCAATGCCGTCGTCTATAGCTATGGTATTGAACTCTGCTGCAAAACAACCCAACTTTTCAATTTCTTCTTTCACAAACTGACCGATTTCATGCAAATGCACATGTCCCGGCACAAACTGGGTAAATGAGTTTACTATGGCAATGATGGGCTTACCCATCTGTTCTTTTTTCATACCGTTGGCCACCCACAACGCCCGGGCACCGGCCATACGCCTGCCCTGCGTACTGAACGAACTGCGTAATTGATGCTTCATCTTCTTTATCTTGAGTTATATCAACTAAAAAGCCTCTCTCACCACAGTGAGAAAGGCTTTTAATTATATCATTATAAAGTATGAATGCATACACAAACCTTTCTCACGCTCTTGGTACCACGACCACGACGCGAATAATCTCCAAGACTGCCAGGTTAATGGATGTATGTTGATTCATTACTTTTCCGTTTTATAGTATTAATACTGCAAAGGTAAGTGCTTTTTTATAAAATCCAAACAATTTGAACAAAAAAATCGAGTATATCCTAACAATCGTAAGACAAAAGAGTTTTTTAACTCTTATTTTATCACAGAACTTTCCAAATAACTTACTTTCATATCGGTAGCTGTATGAATTATAAATAGATAAGATAACTCTTTCTGCAGGTGGGATACAGAAAATTATTTTTATCTTTGCCCAGCAAAGAAACAGATACATTATTATTTATTATAAATCAAGTAAAATGGAAAAAGCTGAAAACAAGTACATTACTGTAGCTTACAAGCTATATACAGTAGAAGACGGAGAAAAAGAATTTACCGAAGAGGCTCCTGCTGCTCACCCCTTCCAGTTCATCTCCGGACTGGGCATGACACTGGAGGCTTTCGAAAGCCAACTGAATACATTAAACCAGGGCGACAAATTCGATTTCACCCTTACACCGGAAGAGGCTTATGGCGACTATAACGAAGAACATGTTATCGATTTGCCCAAGGAAATCTTCCTGATAGATGGAAAGTTCGACAACGAGCATGTAGTGGAAGGTGCAGTAGTACCGCTGATGACCAACGACGGACAACGTATCAATGGAAGCGTAGTAGAAGTGAAAGAAGATGTAGTGGTGATGGATATGAACCATCCGCTGGCTGGCTGTTCCTTAAACTTCGTAGGTGAGGTCATCACAAGCCGTGAAGCTACTAGCGCAGAAATTACAGAAGCCATCCAAATGATGAGTGGCGGATGTGGCGGCAGTTGCGGTGGCTGCGGTGGCGGTTGTGCAGATGGCGACTGTGGCGACAGCTGCGGATGCGAAGGCGGATGCTGTCATTAAGAATCCCCTACGACAGAATGTAGAGTAATAGAAGGAATTCATTCCATCCATTACTCTATTTTTTTCAGCATATATCGGCCAGCTGTCATCATCTACCGGAATTCATTTTTTCCCTTTCACTTTCTAATTCTAACCGCCCCTACTTACCCGTGTTACAGCATACATGAATAAAGCGCAATTAATAGATATATTAGATAATTCTCCCAGCATTAAACTGCTGAAAATGAAACCGAAGAATCTAAAATTCTTCCTTACCTTCCTCATGGACACTTTCGAAGAGCAGAGTGTGGTGACGTGGGAGACTATCCACCTCAAACTGGTGAATCGCCTGGATGAACTGGAAGAGGATGCTTTGGATGAGGAAGAAGAAATGCCCACATCACTGGAAACCAATGAAGAAAAAGCGAAACGCTGGATACAGCAATGGGCCAACAAAGGTTATCTTACCAATTATCAAGACGAGGTAGGAGACATCAAGTACGAAATTTCATCTTACACCAGCAAGGTGCTGGACTGGATAGAGAATAGCTTGAAAAAAGAAGATTATATAGGTACCGAATCAAAATTCAAGTCGCTGTTCGGCCAACTTAAAGAACTCGTGGAATTCACCAACGAGGACCGAAGCAAACGTCTGGACTTACTCAAAAGTAAAAAACTGGAAATAGAACAGCAGATTCAGCGATTGGAAATGGGAGACGACATCAAGGTGTTCGAAGAATATGAAATCGTACCTCGATATAATAACCTCAACAAAGTGGCCAAAGAATTATTGTCCGACTTTAAAGAGGTGGACAACAATTTTAAAGACATCATCAAGCAGATTTATCAGCAGCAGACTGAGAACTCAAAGAAAAAAGAGATTCTGCACTATTTCTTTGATGCCTATAGCGAATTGAAAAATTCATCGCAGGGAAAAAGTTTCTATGCCTTTTGGGAATTCTTGCTCTCGGCTTCCTTGCAAAAAGAATGGGAGTTTCTGACACAGAATTTATTTGAATCGCTGAACAACAAGCAGATTGATGTACACGACTGGTTTTTAAGGGATGTAAAGCATCACTTGGTAGATGCAGGCCAAAGGGTGTATTACACCAATAACCGTATGGCCGAGAAACTGAGCCGCATTATCAGACAGAATGAACAGTCGAATTCGGTGATTACACAACAAATTATCAATGACATCAAGCACAAATTAATTGAAGTTAGCAAACAAAAGGAAACTCCCGACCTGGGCTTCGAAATGGATACGCTAGAAATTAGACTTCCTCTGGAACGAAGACTTACCTTGGAACCTACTACGGAAATTGTATATAAAGATAGGCCTAAAGATGCAAAGCTGGACATAGACGACCTGAACAGACTAAGCCAACTGTATAATCCGTATTATGTAGATCGAGAGGTGCTGCGCCAGAACATTGAGAAAGTATTGAAAAAGACCCCACAAACTACCCTGGGGGAAGTGATTGAAGCCTCGCAGGGCATCAGCAAAGGACTGACCGAGTTATTGGGTTACTTCAACATAATGAAGGAATATCCCACGGCTGTACACGCCGACAAGACGCAAGACATTGTGTTCGACACCGAGAATATGAAAAAGATTATCATACCTGAAATAATTATCATCCGAAAATGAGTGCATCAAACATCAAACCTTATTCAAAGGCTACCGTAAAACTATTGAAAGGCATCGTAGAATATACCGACCCTGCCTGGGAAGATATCCTGCGATACCAAACTGAAATCCAAGAGTATGTCAGCGTGATTGGCTTAGACTTAATCGTGAAGAAGGACGAGGGATTCGCTTTTCTGAAACAGGCCATTCTAGAGGATGATAAGACGATTCACCTGGTAACCCGACGGCAGTTGGGATTCGAAGTTTCCGTCATTCTGATTGTACTCAGGCAACTGCTCGACGAATTCGAAATGAACCCCACTGATTCTCAATCGGACGAGAAATATGTTACGGTCACTCAAATCAAAGAGGAAGTAGAACTCTTCTTACCGACAAAATTTAATCAGGTAAAATTCAAGCAAGATCTGGACAATTACATTGCCAAAACCGTAGAATTGGGTTTTTTAGTAGATGCCAGACAGACGGAAAGCAGCGAAACGCGCTACAAGATACACCGCATTATCAAGGAAAAAATTACATTGGACGATTTGATGGAATTTAAAAATAAGCTAAATAACTATGGAACACCAGATGAATCTATTTAATACGACTCCTGAAAAATCGGGCTATCGGCTTCAGTATATGGAAATTCTCAACTGGGGCACATTCAATGAAGTAATATACCGCATCAGTCCGCAGGGCAACAACTCTCTGCTGACTGGAGCCAATGCATCGGGCAAGAGTACGCTGGTGGATGCCTTGCTGACATTACTGGTGCCCATGAAGAGAAACCGCTTCTACAATCAATCATCAGGGGTAGAGAAAAAAGGGGCTCGCACGGAAGAATCATACGTATTGGGGTGTCATGGCACTCAGCAGGAAGAGGGGGCTACAGCTTCCACCACCATGAAATTGCGCGACAGAAGCACCCGTTCCGTCTTGCTGGCATCTTTCCGCAATGCAGAAGGAAAGAATATCACGCTGTTTCAAATCCGGTATTTCAGCGGACAGGAGCTGAAAGCTGTGTATGGCATATCCAAAATGGCTTTGAAGATTAAAGAAGATTTTGCTGAATTTGACGTAAGGGGCGAATGGAGAAAGCGGCTGGACCGCAAATATAACCCCAAAACGGGTAAAAGAGTCATTGATTTCTACAACGGACCATCGGAATATGGGGCACAAATCTGTGAGCGCTTCCATATGCGTTCGGGCAATGCCTTGACGCTGTTTAATCAGATTGTGGGGGTAAAGGTGCTGGACGACTTGGACTTCTTTATCCGCACGCATATGCTGGACGAAAAGCCGGCTGAAGAAAAGTACAACGCACTGTACAGCAATTTCCAAAATCTGATGGGGGCCAAGAACAACATTGATAAGGCAAAAGAACAGATAAAGATGCTGGAGCCCATCGATGAGGTAGCCCGGAAACTGCAACACATCGAACAGGAAGTTAAAGAGCTGGAACATAGCAAAGAAACGGCTGCCTATTGGTTTGCCGCACGCACCGTAATGCTGGCCGAAGAGCAAAAGAGCAGTAACCAGGCAGAGCAGCGCAAGAAAGAGGATAAACTGGGTAGTCTGAATACGCAGACAGAGGAGGCGCAGCAGCAAATCGTCAAACTGAAAGTAGCCATTGAAAACGATGAGGTCAGCAAGCAGATTGCCGACTTGACCCAACGTATAGAAAGTCTGAGCATAGAACGCGAAAAAAGAAGTGAAAAGGCACAGGCATACAACGCACTGGCCAAAACACTGAATCTGTCACTCAATCCTTCCAAAGAAGATTTTGATAAGAACCGAGCTACGGCCGAAGCTGAGAATCAGGAAAGGCTGTTGGAGCTAAGCCGACTGACCGAGGAGCATCGTAAACAGAAGAATACGGAAGAAGAAATCAGCCTGCAGATACAGGAGGATATTAACCGTATTCAGGAATTGGAAAAAAATAAAAACAACATTTCGGGCAGAGTGTCTGAAATCAGAAATGAAATCTTGCAAGCCGTAGGAGCCACTTCGGCCGAAATACCGTTTATCGGTGAATTAATCCGGCTGAAAGAGGGTGAATGGGAGTGGGAGGCTTCTATCGAACGCATTCTGCACAACTTTGCGCTAAGGTTGATAGTTCCCGAAAAATATTACCGGGACGTAAACCGGTATGTCAATGAAAATAATCTGAACGGCAGAATCGTTTATCAGCGTTACCAGGATTTTGTATCCATCAGGGAAATGGAGGAACGGGAACTGGAGGAGAATCATTTGCTTGGCAAAATTGAATTCAAACCGGATAATCAATATGTGGATTGGATAGAAAATGAAATCTATCATCGGTACAATTATGCTTGTGTAGACAGTCTGGAAGAGTTCAACTATTACGACGAAAAGGCCGTTACGCGGGAGGGATTGATAAAATCGGTAGGCAACAAGCACGAGAAAGACGACCGAAAGGAAATCAGAAGCAGGGATAATTATGTACTGGGATGGGAAAACAAGGATAAAATTGCATCGCTGCGACAGAAAGTCAGGGAAGCACAGAATGAGCAGAAATCTACGCAAGAAAAGATTCATGCCACTGAGAAAAAACAACGGGAATGCAACCTGAGAATCAGCCACCTGGATGATTTAATGAAGCGATTTGACGAATTTGAGCGCATCGACTGGATTTCGTGCGCACAAACGATTCAGACATACGAGGAACAAAAAAAGAAGTTGGAAGCGGCCGACAACAAGGCAAAGGCTCTCCGCGAACAGCTGGAAGAGTGGAAGAAAAAGGAAAAAACACTAAAGGATGAGACAGACAGCATCAAGCTGCAAATTCATGATTTGAAAAAGGAGCAGGAGGAATTGACCGAACTGTATCGCACCAACCTGGATTCTCTACAACAGATGGGCATTGTCAACGTGGATTATTTCGAACAACAACATCCTGAGTTACTGGAAGTTCCTCTAAAAAAATTGGGCAGTAAGCGTTCTGAATTTCAGCAGACTATCAATCAGAATCTCGGAAAAAAGAAAAATAGAAAAAATGATTTAAAACTGAAAGCCAACGATTTAATCAATGCGTTCAAGCGCCCTGCCAAGGAACTGACCGACAAATATAAAGACTGGAACTCGGATGTAAGCAGTTTGCCCAGCCCCGAAAACATCGAACTGATAGAAGAATACCAGCTCTACTACAACCGCCTGGTTGAGGAAGACTTAATCAGTTATCAGCGTGCATTCAACGAGTATCTGCAAGAGAATATTTATACGAATGTAAATCTCTACAAACTGTTTTTCGACCAATGGGAAACAGACATCTGCAAAGCTATCGGCCAACTTAATGAGTCGCTCAAGGAC
>Tephra_p2__coassemble_2120_pt1 | contig 29401 bp, 26 predicted proteins | sample Tephra_p2__metabat2_high_PE_011 | metagenome-assembled genome bin Tephra_p2 | reverse complement strand
GGTCCTACACCTGCCGGTGGTGAAGACGTAAACGTATTGGTAGTAGAAGTAACAGTGAATCCGTGGAAACTTGTTTCCGGAACCGTAGAATGGAACTAATCCCATACTAATCATTCATTTAGGGCAGCGGTTAAATCCGCTGCTCTAAATACTCTCTTTTTTATCAGACAAACATACAGTGCATATTCCAGAAGATTATGAAAATAAGAATCATACATTTACAGAAGATATTTTTACTGCTGGCCGCTATCGTCCTGGGTGCCGGTTGTATTAAAGAGGATCTTGAAGACTGTAAGACCCCTACTACCCTCCATTTCACCTACTTGGCGGATGGGAACCAGAATGTATTGCCCCATTATATTCATAAAATAGACCTGTATGTTTTCGACTCAAGCAACCGGTTGGTAGAAAAATTCACATACGGACAGGACGAATTGGCAGACCAGACAAAAGGACATACCTTCCGCTTGAAAAAAGGCAAACATACGTTAGTGGCTGTAGGAAATGCCTACAACCGTACTAGAATAGTCAACATGGATCAGGCAGACTTCGGTCGGATGTATTTGCAGCATCCGGACTGGAACAGCGGGCTGGACATAACCGATGGTCATGATGACAATTACTTAGGCAAACTGGAAATTGACGTGCCGGAATTCGACGGAACAGGGATAGAACACACCGTGCAGCTGTTTAGCGCACACATCAATGTCAGCGTGGAAATCAAAGGGCTGGCTCATCTCGCTCCCGCCGCCACCAGGGCAGCTCCCGGAGTGAAACTGAGTTTTGAAAAAGCCAATGCACAGACCAATGTGCTGAACCAAGTATCTACAACAAGCAAAGAAATCTGTCAGCCTGCACTGGTGTATGATGCAGAAAAACAACTGTATCACACCGAAGGACTGAGCCTCTTCCGCATGGACAAAGAGGGACTACTGGAGAAAACACTCTGCGAACACGTCTTAATCTTGACCGACTTGGCAGGAAAAGAATTGTATCGCAGCAATATATACGAATACATCCTGAGCCATCCTCAGCATATCGATGTAACCAAACAGGAAGCCTTGCTGCCCATCGAAATAGAGTTTACAGCGGTAGGCGTAGAGATTAAGGTGCCGGGATGGGTCATTGTGGACGGACAACCGGAATGGAATTAAAGAAGAAAGGATATGCTTATGAAAAAGCTAGTTACATACCTGTCAATCGTTTGTTGCTGGATAGCATGGCTTTCCACTGCTTCCTGCACACAGAATGAGGAAAATACAGAAGTCAACGACACTTCTACCTTATACGTAACATTCAGCACCCGGGCTTCGGAACCAGCCCCTTTGCTCCGTTCTAGAGAAGGCATCCGCACCCTACGTCTCATCCTGATTCAAGAAGGAAAAGTGCTGCGTAACTACCAAGAAGACTTTGGAGCGGATGGACAGCCCGTGATTCAAAAGACCATTACTTTTCTGGGCATACCCAACAAAGATATTTCTATCTATGCCATTGCCAATGAAGAAAGTGTCAACCTGGATTTCAGCCGGATTTCCGTAGGCAGTGTATTTGATGACATAGCCCGGGAAAACCTGACAGGCACTGTGATAGACAATACCGGACGTAAGTTCTTCCCGAGAACCGAAGAGGCGCTGACAGAAGCCAACCGTTATTTGCCCATGACCGGAAAAGCTGAATATAAAATGGTGACAGGGAAAAAAGAACAGCAGGTTTCTGTGGAGCTGACACGCATGGTGGCCAAAATGGAAATTACCTTCAAAAATGAAACGGGAGCCGACTTGCTTATCGATAAAATTCATTTTGGCAAAGGCCCTTCGCCCACAAAAACGTTCTTATTCCCCAAAGAAAATCAGCTGCCGGAAGGTACCGTTTATAATGACAATTATGTGGCAACGGGTGGTGCAATACTGCCTATGAATGGAGAAGGTATAATGGTAGATTATTTCTGCGAATCAAATGCCGGTGCAGGTCACTATCAATTGGGGCTGAATGATTTGACGGATTTTCCACTGACCAACATCATAGATACCGAAACCAAACAACCCGTTGCATTTCTGTGGCGGAATACCTGTCTGCGGGTTACAGCTACTGCCAAAGTCAGTGGTTGGGAACTGAAATGCAGCGTTCTACCTTGGGATTATACTGAAACGGAGGTAGACTATGAAACTCAGTTGAGCTACACTCAGGGCACATGGGACAAACAATCCTATTTAAATAGAGAAGGCAATAAAATCCAACTGTTTAGAAATCCGGAAAGAACACCAGCAGTGATTACCTTCACCATCCAAACTCCCAATACCGCCACCTGGCAAGCTTCATTAACGGATCCTATGCACTTTGAATTTGTAGAGGGGTTTGACAGTGGAAAAGCGGTAGACGAAACTGGTAAACCGGTGAAACAAACCATCAAGATTCGCGTAAAAGACCCGGATTCGCAAGAATCTTATGAAACGCAACTAAAAGTGCATGCTATCATAGCTGGTAAGAGCTACGAAATAAATTTGGTAGGCGAAGGTTCTTCCACTACCGACGAAAGGTTTACCATCATCCAAAGTAATTAAGGTTATGAAACGTATTGTATATAGGATTATCTTCTGGCTGGGCTTTTTCGGACTGACGGCCTGCCAGCATGAGAACGAACTGGAACAGTTTGCCGCAAATGCGGATACCTGGACTTTGCATTTGCAGACCCGGGCAGCTACTGATACGCAAAAGCCGGGAGACCCGACGTATAATGAAGACTTGATTAAAAAGGTGGATGTCTATTTCTTTGAAGACATCGCACAAAACTATATCTTCTGCCAGCAAGACATTCCGGTGGGCAGTGATGGAAGCTTAAAGGTGAAGGTGAAGGAAGAAATGTATGGCAAATCTTATACCTTATACGTAATAGCCAACGGAAGCAAACAGTATTCCACGCAAGCGGAATCACTGGCCAGCCTGCAAGCGAAAGTCATTCATACAGCCTGGAAAGAAGGGCTGCCTGCGGGAGAAGGAGATTTGAAAGAAGAATCTTTATGGATGCACGGACAGAAAGAAAACGTACAGGTGCTAAAAGGGCAGTCTTCTACCATCGACTTAAAAAGAGCCATGGCAAAGGTAGTACTTACCCCTACCGTAGAAAAAAGCATTACCATTGACGGAGTGACCTACGAACCTGACTTATCTGCCATGGAAGTGACCTTTGTCAATGCGGTAAACCGCATGCAGCTAGATGGCAAGTACCAGGTAAAGGCTGCCACCGATTACCTGTCCAGACTCAAGAGAGCCTATAAACCAGGAACCACGAACTATGAGCATATCCCTTTCTATTCTTATCCGAATCCGCTGGATACAAAGGATAGAAAAGACAGCTACCTGATATTGTGTGTGCCTTGGCGAATGACTCAAGGCGGCAACAAACAGTTTGTGGATTACTACTATCATGTTCCTATTACATTCGGAGACGTTACGCTGGAAGCAAATCGCTACTATCAAGTGAATGTAAAGGTAGGGGTATTGGGAAGCTTAAATCCGCGTGAAGAAGTGGAACTGACTCCCGACTTTGTGGTAATGGATTGGTACAACCAGACGGTAGATGCAGAAATGAGCCAATATCAGTATTTGGTACTGGATGAATATGAGTCGGTGCTCTATAATGAAGAAGAGTATCTATTGCCATTCATCAGCAGCAGTGAAGTGGTAGTGGGCAGCGGCAACAACCAAACCAAAATTCTCAGTGTGGAATACATGGACTATTCCCTATCCGGTACAATAGAAAATTGCAAAGCCGGCCTGACACAGCAGCAAATCATCAATCAAGGCTATAAGGTGGAAGTGGTGAACAACCACTTAAAATTCTCGCACCCCATTTCGGAAGAAATGTATGCCCCCTACACCATTACCGTGCAGGTAGGCAATAACCAAGGCATTACACGAATCTGGAAAATTACCCAATATCCAAGTATTTATATTACAGGTCAGAAGGCAGAGGGAGGATTGTATGTGGCGGGATTTTCTTGTACAAATGGAGAATATGAAAAAATCGATTATAAACAATATTATTTAGGTTCGGTACAAAATCCCGGAACCATACATGGAAATTTATCAGGTAATGACAACTGGAACAATTATACCATTGCCGTTTCAGCCTTTAAGGAAGGACAGGACTATGCCATCGGCGACCCACGTTCTTTGTCGAATAATGATTTAGACTTGGGAACAGTGCTCACCAATTATCGCCCAACTCGGGAAAAAGATACGGAGAAAATCATTGCTCCCCGATTCAAGATAGCTTCATCCAGAGGAAAGACGCTGCCTGTTACTTTTAAGAATGCACAGCGCCGGTGTGCGGCTTATCAGGAAGACGGTTTCCCAGCAGGTCGCTGGCGGGTTCCTACAGAAGCTGAGATTCAATTTATTGTAAATCTATCGGCTGAGAAAAAAATTCCGGAATTGTTTGACGGAGAATATTGGAGTGCCTCGGGAAGATACTACAGTTCCAGCTCCCAACAATTCGCACCAGCGAGAAGTCAATATGCAGTTCGCTGTGTATACGATGTATGGTACTGGGGGGACGAACCTGCAGTAAATAAAAACGAATTTCAATGGATGGATACTCCCATTGAGTAGTCAAAATTAAAAATGCGTTGGTTATGAAACATATTTTTCAATATTTCAGTGTATTGCTGCTGCTTCTGACGGTTAGCTGTCAGGACGATGAAATCATGAATCCACAGAGAGACTTGAAGACGGACGAACATCTGATTTCATTCAGCATTTCAGAATCGGTGGCAGCCACTCGTGCCATGGGTGAACAACCTTCTAAAGAATCCTTAAAGAAACTGCATGTACTGGTGTTTGATGAAAACGGGCTATACTTGGCCAATCAAGAAGCTACAGATGTCACCCTCAATACCCCTACTACGGGAACGTTCAAAGTTAATATTCCACAGTCGGACGTGAAGCGAATACTGCATTTCATAGCCGGCAACGTGACGTATGACACCTATTCACGAAAGGATACCGAAGGCACAATCTTCAGTAAATTATCTTCGACCAACCAAGAAGATGCCTACTGGCAACGCATAGAGGTAGATAAAGTAGACCATAAAGACCAAAAATTATCCACCACGATAGGCACCGTGAAACTGCTCAGAAACTTTGCCAAGATTTCAGTGGCTGTTAGCCAGGAAGTGGAGAGCGACGGTAAATTCCAGATGTTGGGGTATGCGGTAGTAAATTATCGGGATGCCGGTGCCGTGGCTCCCTACCTAGGCGGCACTTCTGAAGAATTTGCCAATTTCCAGCTACCTAATAATCCCCAGGAGGATATATACACCCTCTTTACCAAACAAAACCCCGATTTCTCAGGTAAAACCATGGGACGAATTCCAGCTGTGGAACCCGAAGCAGTAGCAACAAGTTGCACACTAACGCCCAAGTATATCTATGAACAACAGCAGGTAAACAATCCAAATCCGGTTTATGTGATAGTCAAAGCCTCTTATATGAATCAAGAATGCTTTTATAAACTGGACATTGTGCGCACGGATGATGCCAACTACATCACCTCGTATCTTAATATTTTCCGGAATTTCCACTATACCATCCGCATCAACAAGGTAGCTGGTAAAGGGTCTACCGATATAGAAACAGCCATGAGTTCTGCAGCTTCCAATAACCTGGCGGCATCGGTAGAAGTCAGCGAAGTAAACCGCATAGAAGATGGGGTAGGCAATATGCTGGAAGTACAGACCATTGATACCATGCTGGTACATACCACCCCGATAACGCTACGGGTGAATTATACGGAACAGAAGCAGCCTACGCCCGGAAAAGTGATCGTAACCCCTGTGCCGGAATTAAACACAGCAGCACTGAAGGCTGTAAGCTATGATAAGCAAGGCAACATCACCATTACTCCGGCAGATAACCTGCCGTCTACCATGCAGATACAAGAACTGGTGGTGTCTACACCGTCGGGGCTATCCAGACGTATCTCTATCAAGGTGCGTAAGCCCTATGTGTTCGATTTGGTAACCTGTCAGGAAAAAGTGGAAAAGAAAATCAACGCCCAGCTAGGCATGGGTATCCGATTACCCCAAAACATGCCTGCAGCTGCCTTTCCTTTAACGCTTCAGATAGACCCCGTGGAAAGGAAGTCCTTCTATCCGAATCCGGAAATGAACACACTTCCTGTACACGACGGGGTAAAGACCTTCACCTATGAAGTAGAAATTTCATATAATGACTACCGAAAAAGCCGTTCGTTCTACCTGCATTTTCTGACCAACATGCAGGAGAGTGAAACCAGCATTAAGGTGAGCAATCCATTCTTTGAAGATCGCAACAACACCTGCCGTTTTTCCAACACCGAGGGAACGCTGGGACGTTTCACCAATGTATCATTTGGTACGGAAAGCGAACAGCAGAATGTAGTAGCCGAGCCTTTGTACACTAAGATACCTATCGGTATAGGTCAGGAAGTAATCCTGAAATTTAATCTGATGCCCAATCATCAATACACAGTAGGCATCCAACCGGGTGACTATCTGGAATTTGTGAGCAGCAATACAGGCTCCGCAGTAGAACATGAAAGCAACGGCGGCTTGGCATATCGTCCGAATAATCCTACTGAACAGCAGGTATTGAAATTCAAGACAACAGCCAATGTGGTAGGAAGTACTTTCCAGCTATACTCTGTAAATTATGAGATGATTCACTTCACCTATCGGAACTCTCCCATCAAGCTGCAGTTAAGATATGGAAAAGATGACACGCCTATCAACAAGGGCGAAGTAGAACTCTATAATGACAGCAACTATAGCGGAAGACCTGCGAAAACATTTGTTACAGACGACCAAGGATTTATCACCCTGGAAACATTTGCAGGCCATACATACGATGATATATTGTACTTCCAGTACAAAAAGTCAAGTGGTTGGTGGGGAACCACAACATACCGCGGTTCCATCAGCGTGCGTGACATTATCAATGGTGGTACCGGAAATAATACATTGACTTTAACAACCAACTATTAATTTCAATTGCAGGTATCCACCTGACAAAAGGTGAACACCCGACTGACAAAGGCAGTCTACTTATCTATAAACTATAAACGGCGGTGCCGCTTGTACAAACGGCGACGGCGTTTATATAAACGGCAGCGTTGTTTATACAAACGGCACTGCCGTTTATAGTTTTCTCCAAGGTGCATCGCTTTTTCCGGCAGGTTGGCAGAGAATAAGAAGCCTAATCGAAAAGTTCCTTCAATACATCGAGCGACTTAAGCACAGGAAAATTGGGCAGATGCAGCCGATAGTAATCATTGAGTACCGTAAGGCAACGGGTACGTTCTGCCCTACTCATGGCAAAGAGGTGCATGGTGTCGTAATTCATACGCATCAAAGTAAGCAGGCGCGAGGATTCTTCGGTACCGATATAGAAAGCATGCTGCTGAGGCCGAAGCGGTGTGAAGCAGGCATTCAACAAATCGAAATAGGCACCGGGGCGATAATCGTCCAGATTAGGATACAAGCCCAGAAACCGGGAGAAGCGCATCAGAAATACCAGGTGAAAATTGGCAAAGTTCTTCCGGCAGGCATCGAGCCAGCAAATAGAATGCTTCAGGTAGGCAAACAAAGCAGGACTGGCCTGCTCGTGACGCACAGCACGGTAGAGAAATTCCGAGAGAAACAATACGATGGCCTGCTTAAATGGATCGAAAGGAATACTGGCAAAGGGACAAGATAATTTGGCCTCGGACACTTTATGAAGACTGGAAGAAGGACGCACCTCTGCCACCAGTTCTACCAGCGACAAGGGCTGAAACAGAGCGGCCCGCAACGTGGCCTTGCGGCTGCGTGGCAAGACTACCAAAAAACTGGCTCGGCCCATAGCTTCGGTATAAGCCTCGACCAGCAGAGCTGAATCTTTATATTTCGTAGTGCGAAGGATGATGCCTTCGGTGGTCTGTAGCATAAGTCTTTCTGCGTATCAATCGTAACATCCGGACAAAGCTACAAAAAATCTACCGCCTGTGCAAATACAGAAAAGGATACCCAACGAAAACGGATATATTATATTAATATAGGTGTATGGAGAAAAATGCATGTTTCGGCCAGATATCAAGAATAAAATTATACACATACTGATATTCAGCGATTTACAAAACACAAGAAAAAAAAGTTATAAAAAAATGCGTTTTTTTTCTCAGATGTTTTGGTAATTCAGAAATAGTTCTTACCTTTGCAACCGCAAACGAGAAACAAAGACGCTTGCCGAGCGGAAACGCTCAATAAAGGATGGCCCGTTCGTCTATCGGTTAGGACGCAAGATTTTCATTCTTGAAAGGGGGGTTCGATTCCCCCACGGGCTACAATTAAAAAGATATACGAATTAATAAAAGATTAGTCGAGATGGCAAATCATAAATCATCACTGAAAAGAATCAGACAAGAAGAAACAAGAAGACTTCACAACAGATATTATGGTAAGACCATGAGAAATGCTGTTCGTAAGCTTCGCGCTACAACCGACAAGAATGAAGCTGCTGCTATGCTTCCGGGTGTATCAAAGATGTTGGATAAATTAGCAAAGACTAACGTAATCCACAAGAACAAAGCCAATAACTTGAAGTCTAAGTTGGCTATCTATATCAACAAACTTGCATAAGTTGATTAAACCTATATATCCAAAAGCCGAACTTTTAAAGTTCGGCTTTTTTTGTTTCCCACCAAGCTGAGAATCTCGAATAAGAAAAGCTGTTAAATAGACGATTTTATACTGACTTTTAAGCGCTTATGTGGAACTTTTTCACTAACTTTGCTAAGTTATTACAATAAGGTTTTTAAAGACTATGACGGAAGAAGAAAAGATAAACGGCGAAAACAATTACTCAGCCAGTAATATCCAAGTACTAGAAGGCTTGGAGGCTGTACGTAAGCGTCCAGCCATGTATATCGGTGACATCAGCGAAAACGGTTTGCACCACCTGGTATACGAAGTGGTAGACAACTCCATCGATGAGGCCATGGCAGGTTACTGTGACCACATTGAGGTGACCATCAACGAGGACAACTCTATTACCGTACGCGACAATGGCCGTGGTATTCCGGTGGACTTTCATGAAAAAGAACAGAAATCTGCTCTGGAAGTGGTAATGACGGTACTCCATGCCGGCGGTAAGTTCGACAAAGGTTCCTACAAGGTATCGGGCGGTCTGCACGGTGTAGGTGTGTCGTGTGTTAACGCATTATCTACACACATGACTACCCAGGTATTCCGCAACGGAAAAATATATCAGCAGGAATATGCCTGCGGCAAACCGCTGTATCCTGTAAAGGAAGTAGGTACTTGCAATGCCAGCGAAACCGGTACCAAGCAGACATTCTGGCCCGATGGCAGCATCTTTACCGTAACTGAATATAAATACTCTACCCTGCAGAGCCGCCTGCGTGAACTGGCATACCTGAACAAGGGTATCCGTATCACACTGACGGATATGCGCACCAAGGATGAGGAAGGGAACCCGGCCCCCCGAATAGAAGAATTCCATTCGGAAGAGGGTGTGAAAGAATTTGTACGCTACCTGAACAGCAACAATATCCCCCTATTCGACGATGTGATTTACCTGAACACAGAGAAAGCCGGCGTACCCATAGAATGTGCCATTATGTACAATACTGGTTACCGGGAAAATCTGCACTCGTATGTAAATAATATCAATACCAAAGAAGGTGGTACGCACGAAGGTGGTTTCCGCGCTGCCCTGACCCGCGTATTGAAGAAATACGGCGAAGAGACCTGCTCTAAACAGCTGGAAAAGGCGAAAGTGGAAATCTCTGGCGAGGACTTCCGCGAGGGTCTGATTGCAGTAATCTCGGTGAAGGTAGCCGAGCCCCAGTTTGAAGGACAGACCAAAACAAAACTGGGCAACAGTGAAGTGAGCGGTGCCGTAAATCAGGCCGTAGGCGAAGCACTGACTTACTACTTGGAAGAACACCCGAAAGAAGCCAAGCTGATAGTAGAAAAGGTAATCCTGGCAGCTACAGCCCGTGTAGCCGCACGCAAGGCCCGCGAATCGGTACAACGCAAATCGCCGATGTCGGGCGGCGGTATGCCGGGTAAACTGGCCGACTGCTCTAGCAAAGACCCGGAAGAATGTGAATTATTCCTGGTGGAGGGTGACTCGGCAGGCGGCTCGGCCAAACAAGGAAGAAACCGCCAGTTCCAAGCTATCCTGCCCCTGCGCGGTAAAATTCTGAACGTGGAGAAAGCCATGTGGCACAAAGCATTCGAAAGCGAAGAGGTAAACAACATCATTCAAGCATTGGGTATCCGCTTCGGAGTGAATACCGAAGACAGCAAAGAGGCCAATATCGAGAAGTTGCGCTACAAGAAGGTGATTATCATGACCGATGCCGACGTCGATGGTTCTCACATCGACACACTGATCATGACGCTGTTCTTCCGCTACTTCCCGCAGGTAATTCAGCAGGGATATCTCTACATCGCTACACCGCCGCTGTATCTCTGTACCAAAGGTAAGGTGAAAGAGTATTGCTGGACCGACCAGCAACGCCAGCGCTTCATCGATACGTACGGGGGCGGCTCTGAAAATGCTATCCACACACAACGATACAAAGGTTTGGGTGAAATGAACCCGGAACAGCTGTGGGAGACTACCATGAATCCGGAAAACCGTATGCTGAAACAGGTTCACCTGGAAAGTGCAGCCGAAGCCGACTATATCTTCTCCATGCTGATGGGTGAAGACGTGGGACCGCGCCGTGAATTCATTGAAAAGAATGCAACCTATGCAAACATAGACGCATAGTTTTATTTATTTTTTATTTACCCCTCACATCTTACAACGAGGAAGCCCCGGCGCAACAGGAAAATCCTGTGTGGGCCGGGGCTTTTTTTATGTATGCCTGCATACTATGCCGGCTTATAGATAGTTTTGCTTCTTCAACTCCTCTACGGCGATTTCCAATTCATCGTACCAAGCCTGACCGAACTTGCGGATGAGCGGTTCCTTCAAGAACTTATACACAGGCAGGTTTTCCTTCTGTCCCAACAGCACAGCAGCTTTGCACACATCCCAGCGGTGATAGTTCACAGCCTTGTACGGACCATAATTGCCCACCCGAATGGGGTATAAGTGACAGGATACCGGCTTATAGAAATCAGTTTTTCCGGCACGGTAAGCCTTCTCTATGGCACAATAGCAACTGCCTTTTTCGTCGTAACAAGTAAATACACAGTCTTTTCCATTCACTATAGAAGTAACCAAATCGCCTTCTTCGTCGGTATACACTACCCCCTGACGATTGATTATCTCCTGAGCCTCAGGTGCCAGGTCATCCCAAATCACGGGAAGCACCTCTTCCAGTTTTTCCACTTCTTCCAGTTCCACCGGTGCGCCTGCATCACCTTCTATGCAACATTCGCCTTTGCAGGCACCCAAATCACACAGAAATTTTTCGCGCAACACATCCAATGAAACTACCACGTCGTCTATCTGAATCACTGCTTAAATAATTGAGTTTTGAAAAATCAAAAAAGCAGATGACACAAACGACACAGCCGTGCCATCCGCATCATCTGCGTAAATAATAAAAGTCCAGCTACTTCACTGATTACTTAATCAAATCACGTCCTGTCATTTCTGCAGGTTGGGCCATACCCAGGATATGAAGAATAGAAGGAGCTACATCGGCCAATACACCATTTTCTACCTTTGCATCCTTATTGTCGGTTACATAAACAAACGGAACAGGATTCAAAGAGTGAGCTGTGTTCGGCGTACCATCGGCATTCAGCGCGTGGTCGGCATTACCGTGGTCGGCAATGATGATTACTTCGTAACCATTGGCCTTGGCAGCTTCTACAGTGTCTTTCACACAGTTGTCGATAGCTACAACAGCCTTTTCGATGGCTTCGTAGATACCAGTGTGGCCCACCATGTCGCCGTTGGCATAGTTCACAACAATGAAGTCGAACTTCTGCGTACCAATAGCTTCTACCAATTTATCTTTCACTTCGTAAGCACTCATTTCAGGCTTCAAGTCGTAGGTAGCCACCTTGGGAGAAGGAACCAAGATACGTTCTTCGTTGTCGTACGGAGTTTCACGACCACCGTTGAAGAAGAAGGTTACGTGAGCATACTTTTCTGTCTCAGCGATGTGCAACTGAGTCTTGCCATTGGCTGCCAGGTATTCGCCCAAAGTATTCTGTACGTTTTCCTTGTCGAAAAGGATGTGAACGCCCTTGAAAGAAGCATCGTACGGAGTCATACAGTAATACTGCAAGCCCGGGATGGTGTGCATACCCTGTTCCGGCATATCCTGCTGTGTCAATACGATGGTCAACTCCTTGGCACGGTCGTTACGATAGTTGAAGAAGATAACCACGTCGCCTTCTTTAATTGTACCGTCGAAATTACCATTGACAATCGGCTTGATAAATTCATCGGTCACGCCTTCGTCGTAAGATTCCTGCATAGCCTGTACCATGTCGGTAGCCACCTTGCCCTGACCATTCACCAGCAAATCATAAGCCTCTTTCACACGTTCCCAGCGCTTATCACGGTCCATAGCATAGAAACGACCTACGATAGATGCAATCTTACCAGCCGACTGAGCGCAGTGAGCCGTAAGCTGTTCAATGAAGCCCTTACCGCTCTTGGGGTCGGTGTCACGGCCATCCATGAAGCAATGAATGAACGTATTGTCAATACCATATTCCTTAGCGATATCGCAAAGCTTGAAAAGGTGGTCGAAAGAACTGTGTACACCACCGTTTGAAGTCAAGCCCATGAAATGGATATTCTTACCATTCTCCTTAGCATAGGAGAAAGCAGAAACGATTTCCTTGTTCTTCAAGATGCTACCATCGGCACAAGCACGGTTAATCTTTACCAAATCCTGATAAACAATACGTCCGGCACCGATATTCAAGTGACCCACTTCAGAGTTACCCATCTGACCATCGGGCAAACCTACATTTTCACCACTGGCCTGCAACTGTGAATGCGGATAATTAGCCAATAGAGAATCCCAATAAGGAGTAGGTGTATTGAAAATCACATCATCTTTTGCTTGATCGCCGACACCCCAGCCATCAAGAATCATTAAAAGGGCTTTTTTACTCATAATCTATCAATATTTAGAATTATATATAATCTACTTGTTATACGGTGGCAAAGGTACAAAAAAGCCGTGTATTTTCAGAAAAGATACTCTATCAAGTTGCAGAAGTTTAGCAAACTTAAAGAGACTGAAGAAACCCACGAGGAAGTATTTCAAGCGAAAGGAATCGACAACTGTCCGTCGCCCAAGAGATTGAAACTTTTCCGATGATACGGACTGATACCGTGGGCGGCAATGGCTGCCCGGTGCTTAGAAGTGGGATAGCCTTTATTATGATTCCAGTCGTACACAGGATACTCCTCGTGCAGCCGGTTCATATAGTCGTCACGATAAGTCTTGGCCAGGATGGAAGCTGCGGCAATAGAGAGGTATTTACCATCTCCCTTCACAACGGTGGTATGAGGAATCTCCGGATAAGGCTTAAAACGGTTGCCGTCTATCAGCAGATGCTGCGGACGCAGTGACAACCCATCTACGGCCCGGTGCATAGCCAGAAAAGAAGCATTCAGGATATTAATCTGATCGATCTCTTCGGGCGTTACTATGCCTACCGACCAAGCTAAAGCCTGCTGTTCGATGACTTCGCGCAAGGCATATCGCTGCTTCTCGGTGAGCTGCTTGGAATCATTCAGCAATTCGTTCTTAAAATCTTTCGGCAGAATGACTGCTGCGGCATACACGGCACCTGCCAAACAGCCGCGCCCGGCCTCATCGCACCCGGCTTCCTGTAAATCTTTATGTAAATAGGGTAGTAACATATCTTTTTTAAAAACAAAGGTAACTTTTCTGCCGGAAATAACAGTGGGAGAATACAAATATTGCACACAAAAAAGAAATACTCTATCTTTGTACACATCAATCAATGACATCTCTATGTTTACTGTTATAGGAATCATGCTGACAGGCATGCTAATTGGGTATCTGATACGACATAAAAGACTACCTAGAATATCACAAATCATCACCACCCTTATTTGGGTGCTCTTATTTCTGCTGGGTGTAGAGGTGGGCAGCAACCCTGATATCACCCAAGGGCTGCATACCATTGGAGTAGAAGCCATACTTATTTCGTTGGCTGCCATCCTGGGCAGTGTACTGGCTTCTTGGCTATTGTGGTATTTAATCTATTGTAAAAACAAGAAAAAAGAATAATCATGCGAGGAAGCATCATCATTACCCTCTTTTTCATTTTGGGAACTATCTGCGGTTTTCTGCATCTTATCCCTTTTGATTTCAGTGAAAACAATGTAAGTTTCTATGCGCTCTGTGCGCTGATGTTCTGTGTAGGTATCAGTGTAGGAAACGACCCGCAGAATCTGCGCAATTTCCGCTCGCTGAATCCACGCATCCTGCTTTTACCTGTAATGACCATCCTAGGCACATTGGCAGGTTGTTTTGTGGTAGGCCTGTTGCTACCCGAACGCACGCCTGCTGAATGCATGGCTGTAGGCTCCGGACTAGGCTATTATTCTTTATCGAGCATCTTCATTACTGAATACAAAGGAGCCGAACTGGGTGCCATTGCCTTGTTGGCCAATATCGGCCGCGAAATCTTCACCTTACTCTTTGCCCCGCTTCTGGTGCGCTGGTTTGGCAACCTGGCTCCTATCGCAGCGGGTGGGGCAACGACGGAAGATACTACGCTTCCCATCATTACCCGTACCGCCGGCGAAGAGTTTACGCTCATTTCCATTTTCCACGGATTTGTGGTGGACTTTACCGTACCTTTTCTGGTCACCTTGTTCTGCTCCTTGTAATCTTGATGAAACCAGACTAGAACAGGCTCCAAGCCACGGTAAGTCCGGCCATCACGATGGCCACCATGCTCATCAGTTTGATAAGGATATTCAGGCTGGGGCCGGAGGTGTCTTTAAACGGGTCGCCCACGGTATCACCTACTACAGTAGCCTTGTGAACCTCGCTACCCTTACCGCCGAAATTACCTTCTTCCACGTATTTCTTGGCATTATTCCAAGCACCGCCGGCATTGGCCATGAAGATAGCTAGTACAAAACCGCTACTCAAACCTCCAATCAAGAGACCTAACACACCGGATACCCCGAAAACCAGACCCGCTGCGGAAAGCCACCCGCAGTCCGGCATTCAGCGAGGTGCGTGCCGCATTGGCCGTACGCGCCGAAGCATAGGTAGCCGTCTTCATGCCCAAAAAACCGGAAAGACCCGAGAAGAAACCGCCGGTAAGAAAAGCAATGGGTACCCATGGATTTTGCACATCAAATCCATACGCCATGATGGAAAAAATAGGCAAAGCCCTCCACCTATAGAAGCCACCATATAAGCAGTAAAAACAGCAGAAGGAGTACACCGCCCCAAAAAGCGATGTACTCCTTCTTAAGAAGCCAATACGTCCATCTTACTAACGATGAACATATTCTCTAGAAATACTCAAAACATCTTGCTCACCCGCTCGATGCCTGCTACCAGCACATCGATTTCTTCACGGGTGTTATACAGACCAAACGAAGCACGTACCGTACCTTCTATACCCAACCGTTGCATTAACGGCTGTGCACAATGGTGTCCGGTACGTACAGCAATGCCCAGACGGTCGAGCAAGGTACCCATATCAAAATGATGGATATTGCCCACCAGAAAAGAAATCACACTGCCTTTATCGGCTGCCTCACCGAATATCCGCATGCCCGGAATTTCTTTCAAACGCTGCATGGCATACTGCGTCAGTTGATGCTCATGAGCAGCTATCTGTTCCATACCGATAGCCGATACATAATCCAAGGCCTTAGCCAATCCTGTGGTACCGATATAATCGGGTGTACCTGCTTCGAACTTAAAAGGCAGTTCATTGAATGTGGTACGCTCGAAAGATACGTGCTGAATCATTTCGCCTCCTCCTTGATAAGGCGGAAGTTTATCCAGCCAGTCTTCTTTGCCATAAAGCACCCCTACACCGGTGGGACCATATACCTTATGCCCGGAGAACACATAGAAATCGGCATCCAAGGCCTGTACATCCACAGCCATGTGGGGCACAGACTGCGCACCGTCTACCAAGACAGGCACTCCATGAGCATGTGCCGTGGCTATCATTTCCTTCACCGGATTGACTGTACCCAATACATTACTGACATGGGCCACGCAAACCAATTTGGTACGTTCCGAGAACAAGTGTTCATATTCTTCCTGCAACAGTTCGCCCCGGTCGTTCATAGGAATCACCTTCAGTACAATTCCCTTACGCATAGCTTGCAGTTGCCAGGGCACAATGTTACTGTGATGTTCCATCACCGACACCACTACTTCATCGCCCTCGTTCAGAAAAGCCTCGCTAAAGCTGGAAGCCAACAGGTTGATACTCTCGGTAGTGCCCCGCGTAAAGATAATCTCGTTCGTACTGCGTGCGTTGATGAACCGACGCACCGTTTCGCGACTGGCCTCGTGCAGTTCGGTAGCCTGCTGAGAAAGGAAATGCACACCGCGATGCACATTGGCATTCACGGAATAATACTCGTCGGCAATGGCATCTACTACTGACCGAGGTTTCTGCGTAGTGGCTCCGTTGTCAAAATACACCAACGGCTTGCCATACACTTCTCTGGAAAGAATCGGGAAATCTTCCCGCACCTTCAATACATCATACATAGCCTTTACTTACAAATCTTACAACTCTTACACTTGTTCAACTCCCCTCTGAAGCGCTTTTCCACCAACAAATGCAGACGTTCTTTCAATGCATCCATACGAATTGTATCAATCACTTCGTTTACAAAGGCAAACATCAATAACAAACGCGCTTCACGGGCAGAAATACCGCGCTGCTGCATATAGAATAAAGCAGCCTCATCCAACTGGCCCACCGTGGCACCATGACTGCACTTCACGTCGTCGGCATAGATTTCCAACTGAGGCTGGGTATACATACGGGCCTCACGCGTGGCACACAGATTCCGGTTGGTTTGCTGAGAAACGGTTTGCTGCGCGCCCGGCCTAACCAATACCAGTCCTGCAAACGCACCTACGGCATGGTCGTCGAGCACATATTTGAAGAGTTCATTGCTTGTACAGCGCGACACCGCATGGTCTATCTTGGTGTGGTTGTCCACGTGCTGATTCTTATCTTCGATAGCCATTCCACAAAGATTGATTTCCGCCCCTTCACCGGCCAGCGTTACTTCCGTAGTATTGCGAGTAGTACCGTTGTATAGCGTCATGCCATTCAGTAACACATTACTGCCGGCCTCCTGCTTCACATACAGATTACTGATACGCACCGTACTGGTATGCGTTTCTTCCAATTCATATAAATCGAACACCGCATTTTCTCCCACAAACACCTCTATTACCTGCGTAGCCAGAAAATTCACATTATCCATAGCATGGTCGCAAGCCAACAGGCGTGCCTGTGCCCCTTCTTCCAATACCACCAACACGCGACGGTTCACCATGAAGTTGACATCGGCACGCAAGATATTCACCAACTGGATAGGCTTTTCCACCACTACCCGCTTCGGTACGTATAAGAATACACCATCTTGCGCAAAAGCCGTATTGAAAGCCGTGACTCCATCTTTCGAGGTATCGGCCAACTTTCCATAATACTTCTTCACCAGGTCGGGATGCTTTTCAGCCATCTCCTTCAAACTACCAAACAGCACCCCGTCGGGTAAAGTTGCCGGTGGAGCTACCTTGCAAAATGCATCATTCACTACAAAATAAAGCGACGTACTCATGTTGGGCACATCACACTTGAACACTTCATAAGGGTTTACCGGAATCTCCAGCCGGTTCAAATTCAATCCATAATCCGGTTCAAAGAATTTGCTTATATCTGTATATTTATACTTTTCTTGCTTACGCGTAGGAAAGCCGATACGCTCAAAATCGGCAAAAGCCTTCGCCCGGTGTGCGTTCAGCACCTCCGCACTATGCCGGCATAGCATCGCTTCCGTCTGCGCAAACAAGTCAATATATTGTTGTTCAGGTTTCATACTCATTCCATTATTCTGCAATTTCCTTCTTTATCCAATCAAAGCCGCGTGCTTCGATTTCCTGCGCCAATTCAGGGCCTGCTGTCTTCACGATGCGTCCGTTCAGCAACACGTGTACAATATCCGGCTTCAAATAATCCAGCAGACGTTGATAGTGCGTAATCACCATAGCACTGGTCTGCGGCGTGCGCAGTTTGTTGAATCCTTCGGCCACAATGCGCAAAGCATCCACATCCAATCCAGAGTCTGTCTCATCCAGAATGGTAAACGTAGGTTCCAGCATAGCCATCTGGAAAATCTCGTTGCGTTTCTTCTCACCGCCACTGAATCCCTCGTTCACACTACGATTGGCCAACTTGTTGTCCAGCTCTACCACTGCCCGTTTTTCACGCATCAGTTTCAGAAATTCGCTGGCATTCAAGGCCGGCAGATGACGATACTTACGCTGCTCGTTGACCGCCGTACGCATGAAGTTTACCATCGACACTCCCGGAATCTCTACCGGCGTCTGAAACGACAGGAAGATACCTTCGTGTGCGCGGTCTTCGGGCGACATGGCCAGCAAATCCTTGCCATTGAAAGTTACCGTACCGCTGGTGACCTGATAGGCAGGATGCCCCACCAATACATTACTCAAGGTACTCTTACCGGCACCATTCTGTCCCATCAAGGCATGTACTTCCCCATCACGGATAGTGAGATTGATACCCTTTAATATTTCTTTGCCATTAATGCTGGCATGTAAATCTTTTATTTCTAACATCGTTCTTCTAAATTAATTAACACCCTCTTATCCTACGCTCCCTTCCAATGAAATGGCCAGCAATTTCTGAGCTTCTACTGCAAATTCCATAGGAAGTTTATTGATTACCTCCTTGGCATATCCGTTCACAATCAAGCCTATGGCATCTTCCGTAGATATACCCCGCTGATTACAATAGAACAGTTGGTCTTCGCTGATTTTACTGGTGGTGGCCTCGTGCTCTACCACCGCTGTTTCGTTGTGAATATCCATATAGGGAAACGTATGCGCCCCACATTGGTCGCCCAGCAGTAAAGAATCACACTGACTATAGTTACGGGCGTTATCGGCCTTGGCATTCACACGTACCAATCCCCGATAGGAGTTTTCACTTTTACCGGCCGATATACCCTTACTTACGATGGTACTACGGGTATTCTTACCGATGTGAATCATCTTGGTACCCGTATCGGCCTGCTGATAATTATTGGTCACCGCCACACTGTAGAATTCCGCTACCGAGTTATCGCCAGAGAGGATGCACGAAGGATATTTCCAAGTGATGGCCGAGCCCGTTTCTACCTGGGTCCAGGAAAGTTTGCTGTCCACCCCCTTGCAATGTCCGCGCTTCGTCACGAAGTTATAAACGCCTCCTTTGCCCTCGGCATCGCCGGGATACCAGTTCTGCACGGTGCTGTACTTCACCTCTGCACGGTCGTGAACCATGATTTCCACAATGGCTGCATGCAACTGATTCTCATCGCGCATGGGTGCCGTACATCCTTCCAGATAGGACACATAGGAATCTTCGTCGGCCACAATCAACGTACGCTCAAACTGTCCCGTATTGCTGGCGTTGATGCGGAAATAGGTAGACAATTCCATCGGACAGCGCACCCCTTTCGGAATGTATACAAACGAACCGTCTGAAAAGACAGCCGAGTTCAATGCCGCAAAGAAATTATCACGGTAAGGCACCACCGAGCCCAGGTATTTCTGCACCAGGTCGGGATGTTCGCGCACTGCCTCGCTGAACGAACAAAAGATAATCCCCTTTTCCATCAGCGTTTCCTTAAAAGTAGTCTTCACCGACACTGAATCCATTACCGCATCTACGGCAATGCCGCTCAGAGCCATCTGTTCTTCCAAGGGGATACCCAACTTATTGAACGTTTTAATCAGTTCAGGGTCTACTTCCTCCATGCTTTTTGGCCCATCTTTCTTCTTCGTAGGGTCGGCATAATACGAAATAGCCTGATAATCTATCTCCGGAATGCGGAGATGTGCCCATGTAGGCATTTCCAGCGTCAGCCAGTATCGGTATGCCTTCAGGCGGAACTCCAGCAGCCAATCGGGTTCTCCCTTCTTTTCGGAGATAAGTCGAATGATGTCTTCATTCAGGCCACGTTCTATGATGTCGGTATGCACATCCGTGGTGAAGCCATACTTATACTTCTCCTGTGTAAGTTCCTTTACATATTTATTCGGTTCTTCTTGTTGCATAACTATCTATATATACTATTTAAAGTTCCTCCCAAGCAGTCTTGGCAACCGGAAAGAACAAATCTGCCAATGATACTATCGGATAATACAATGTTGAATCATCCTTAGATGCTTTATCTATCCAATGATGGTCTGTGTCTACAAATTCTATGACACCCACCACGATGCTGACCAGTAGCAAAGATTTCAGCAATCCCAACAGTGCTCCCAGTAAGCGGTTGATTCCTCCCAAAGCAATGGCCTCCATCAGTTTGGTGAGCAGCGACGCCACTATAGCAAACAACAGAGGTACGGCCAGCCATATCAAAACGAAAGACAAGCCTTGGGCAAAAGTCGGAGAATCGCCCAAAACCGGCGACAGCTTCACAGCCAACGATGCATACAGCGTCTTGGCAGCCAGCAATCCCACGATGAGCCCCAACAAGGAAGCCAGTTGTCTGATGAATCCTTTCATAAATCCCAGCACAGCTCCCAGCCCCAATACGGTCAGCATTACAATATCCAGTGTTACCATCTTCCTAAAAACAAACAATGGATAATCAATAATTGATAATTTCTTCCATCATCAATCATCAATTATCCATTGCTATATGGTTTATGAGCTATTACAACGTCTGCTTTACTTCGATTTCTTCGTAAGATTCAATCACGTCGCCCACTTTAATATCGTTACAGTTGGTCAGGCTGATACCACATTCAAAGTTGGTTCCCACTTCTTTCACATCATCTTTGAAGCGTTTCAAAGCATTGATAGAACCAGTAAAGATTACGATACCGTCGCGGATAAGACGAGCCTTGTCGCTGCGTTTCACCTTTCCGGTCTTCACCATCGCACCGGCTACTATACCCACCTTACTGATATTGAACACTTCACGCACTTCGATAGTAGCTGTAACCTGCTCTTTCAAGGTAGGTGCCAGCATACCTTCCATAGCCGACTTCACCTCTTCGATAGCGTCGTAGATTACGGAATATTTGCGGATATCTACCCCTTCCTGCTCAGCCAACTTGGCTGCAGAGCCCGAAGGACGTACCTGGAAGCCTACGATGATAGCATCGGAAGCAGCAGCCAGCGATACATCGGATTCCGAAATCTGTCCCACGCCCTTGTGGATACAGTTTACTTGAATCTGTTCGGTAGACAGCTTGATAAGAGAGTCGCTCAACGCTTCTACAGAACCGTCCACGTCACCCTTCACGATGATGTTCAGTTCGTGGAAGTCGCCCAATGCCAAACGACGGCCTACTTCATCCAGTGTCAACATCTTCTGTGTACGCAAGCCCTGTTCGCGCTGCAACTGTTCACGCTTGTTGGCTATTTCGCGCGCCTCCTGTTCGGTTTCAATCACATGGAATGTATCACCTGCAGCAGGTGCTCCGTTCAGTCCCAAAATCAAGGCAGGAGTAGACGGACCCGCTTCCTTCATGCGCTGATTACGTTCGTTGAACATGGCTTTCACCTTACCGTAGCTGGTTCCTGCCAATACGATATCTCCCATTTTCAGTGTACCGTTGGACACCAGCACCGTAGCTACATAGCCACGACCCTTATCCAATGAAGACTCGATGATAGAGCCCGTAGCCCGGCGGTCCGGGTTAGCTTTCAAATCCAGCATTTCAGCCTCAAGCAGAACCTTTTCCATCAATTCAGGCACACCGATACCCTTCTTGGCCGAAATATCCTGTGACTGATACTTACCACCCCATTCTTCCACCAGGAAGTTCATGGCAGCCAGCTGCTCTTTAATCTTATCGGGATTAGCAGTCGGTTTATCAATCTTATTGATGGCAAAAACGATAGGTACACCAGCAGCCATGGCATGATTGATAGCCTCCTTGGTTTGCGGCATCACATCATCATCCGCAGCCACAATGATAATAACCACGTCGGTTACCTTGGCACCACGGGCACGCATGGCCGTAAACGCCTCGTGACCCGGAGTATCGAGGAAAGTAATCTTTCTTCCGTCTTCCAGCGTTACGTGATAAGCACCGATGTGCTGCGTAATACCACCCGCCTCGCCGGCAATTACATTGGCCTTACGGATATAGTCCAGCAACGAAGTCTTACCGTGGTCTACGTGACCCATCACGGTTACAATCGGAGCACGCGGTACCAGATCTTCTTCCGCATCCTCTTCTTCTACAATAGCCTGTGCTACTTCTGCACTTACATATTCTGTTTTGAATCCAAATTCCTCGGCCACCAGATTGATGGTTTCGGCATCCAGACGCTGGTTGATAGATACCATGATACCCACGCTCATACAAGTAGCAATGACCTGAGTAACCGATACATCCATCATATTAGCCAATTCATTGGCCGTTACAAATTCCGTCAGCTTCAGCACCTTGCTTTCTGCCATTTCCAAGTTTTCGAGTTCTTGCAAACGGTCGGCTGCCTGCTCACGTTTTTCCTTGCGATATTTTGCTCCCTTGTTCTTACCCTTCGAAGTAAGGCGCGCCAAGGTTTCCTTTACCTGCTTTGCTACATCCTCTTCACTTACTTCCTGCTTCAGCATCGGTTTCTTAAAGCGGTCTTTATTCTTTTTACCGCCCTGCTGTGCAGCTTGTCCTGCAGCTTTGCCACGTTCATTTCCGCCACGTTGGAAGTTAGAAGCATTGTTGATATCTACCTTTTCCTTGTTGATACGTACCCGCTGCTTCTTCTTGCCGTTTCCTTCTCCGTCTTTATCTTTCAGTTTGCTGTCTTCCCGGCGTATTTCCTTGATGATAGCTTCCTTCATCTGCTTGCGCTGATCCAGGCGTTGCTTTTCTTTTTCCTCACGTTCCCGCTTCTTTTCCTCCTTCGATTTCTTCTTAGGACGTGTAGACTGATTCAAAGCGGCCAAATCGATTTGTCCGATTACATTGATTTTCGACACAAATTCCGGTTGACGGATTTTGAAGATTTCATCTTCTTTCTTTTCTGTAGAGTCTTCTACGCTCATTTCTTCTGTTTCTTTCTTTTCCACCTCAATTTCTACCTGCGGCATTTCTTTTTCAGGTTCAGCTACCACCTCTGGTTTTTCCTCCACTTTAGGTTCCGGTTGGGCCACAGGTTCCTTCACAGTCACTTCCTCCTGTACGGGCTGGGCAGCTTCGGCCTTTACCTCTTCCTGAGGCTTCAGTTCCTCTTCCTTCACCGTTTCAGGTTCCTTTTCTGCAACAGGTCTGCGATTCAGTTTATCCAAATCGATTTTACCCACGGGCTTAAATTTGGGGCGCACCTCTTCCGGAACCACGGTTTTGATTTCTTCATTTTTAGCCTTTTCCTGAGTTTCGGTATCGTATCCATCGATAGCCACCGATGCCTTGTTACGGTCCTTGCTCTGGCGTTCCTGGCTGAAGCGCTCCGATTTTATCTTAAGGTCCTTATCTGTACTGAACTCCTTCTTAAGCAGTTCAAACTGCTCATCCGTAATCTTTGTATTAGGATTTGCCTCTACGGTAAACCCCTTCTTCTGCAGGAACTCAACAGCCGTTGTAATTCCCACATTCAAGTCTCTTGTTACTTTATTTAACCTTATCGTCATATTACAAATTTAATAAATTACGGAGAATGCCGCATATTGCGGTTATTGGTTTTCTCCTTCTTCCTCGAACTCCTGTCTCAACACGCGCAGCACCTCGTCTACCGTTTCTTCTTCCAAGTCGGTCTTGGCAATCAACATTTCACGGGGCGCATTCAGCACAGCCTTGGCCGTATCGATACCGATATTCTTGATGGCATCAATCACCCAGCCGTCTATTTCATCACGGAATTCATCGAGGTAGATATCCTCGTCTTCAACCGTCTCGTCCAGTTCGCGGAATACATCAATCGTATATTCTGTCAACATACTGGCCAGCTTGATGTTCAAGCCGCCTTTACCGATAGCCAACGATACTTCTTCCGGTTTCAAGAACACTTCGGCCTTGCGTTCTTCTTCATTCAGGCGAATGGAAGAAATCTTGGCCGGGCTCAAAGCACGTTGGATGAACAATTGAATATTCGACGTATAGTTAATGACGTCGATATTCTCGTTGCGCAATTCGCGCACAATGCCGTGAATACGGCTACCCTTTACACCTACACAAGCGCCTACAGGATCAATACGGTCGTCGTAAGATTCCACCGCAATCTTGGCACGCTCGCCTGGGATACGGGCAATCTTCTTGATGGTAATCAGTCCGTCGTTGATTTCAGGTACTTCCATCTCGAACAGACGTTGCAGGAACACGGGTGACGTACGGCTTAGAATAATCTTCGGATTATTGTTTTTATTGTCTACGCGAGCCACCACCGCACGGGCTGTTTCTCCTTTACGGTAGAAATCGCTCGGTATCTGTTCGGTCTTGGGCAGCAACAGTTCGTTACCCTCGTCATCGAGCAGCAGAATCTCCTTCTTCCAAATCTGATAGACTTCAGCACTGATTACTGTACCTACCTTGTCAATATACTTATTATAAAGACTGTCTTTTTCCAATTCCAAAATCTTGGAAGCCAACGTTTGGCGCAGGTTCAAGATGGCACGGCGTCCGAACTTGGCAAAGTTTACTTCATCCGTCACTTCCTCGCCCACTTCATATGAACCATCGATTTTCTGTGCCTCGCTCAGCGAAATCTGCAGGTTCGGGTTTTCCAAATCTTCATCGGCCACCACCTCACGGTTCCGCCAGATTTCAAAGTCACCCTTGTCGGGATTGACAATTACGTCGTAATTCTCGTCTGTGCCAAACATTTTGGCAATCACACTGCGGAACGACTCTTCCAGTACGCTCACCATGGTGGTTCTATCGATATTTTTCAGTTCCTTGAATTCTGAAAATGTATCTATCAAGCTAACAGTCTCTTCTTTCTTAGCCATAACTCTTATTTGAAGCTGATTAAGTATTTTGTATATTTTATATCTTCATAACCAAAGGATAAATCCTCGTCTACCATTTTAGGACGCTTGGCTCCCTCTTCCTTGACTTTCTTCTGCACTGTGAGTACAAAGTGCTGTTCGTCGGCTTCCTTCAGCACTCCCTGCAGCTTGCGTCCGTCCTTGGTAAGCACTTCCACTTCGCTACCCACATAATTGAGGTATTGCTGAAGCACTTTAAAGGGCTGTCCGATACCTGCCGAGCCTACTTCCAACTCATAATCTTCTTCTTCGCGATTCAGCTTCGACTCAATGTACCGACTCAGATCTACGCAATCTTCTATCCACACCCCTTCCTTGTGGTCAATTTCCACTACGATTTTATCATCCGGGCTGATGGTCACTTCCACCAGGAAGTAATCCTTGTCTTGCAGCCACTCGTCAACAATCTGACAAACTGTTTTCTTTTCTATCATAAAACTGATTAAAGCAATAAGAACAAAAAAGAGGAGCCTTACTGCCCCTCCACCTATTCATCCGTTTCCGATTGCAAAGATATAAATAATCTGTTCAAGTACAAAATATTAGTAAGAAAAACCCTCACACAGAATTATTTTTCAGCGATTCACCCTGTTCGGTGAACAAGCAAGCCCCAGCGGACGCATCTTTTGAACAAATGCATACTCTTTCTTCGAAATAATATCTATCTTTGCAGACATACAACTCTAAAAACATTAAGAAAACTGCAACTATATGAAAAGCGATCCTAAAGAATGTCTTTATTGTCAGAACAATGAGACACTGCACAATCTGATGATTGAAATAACCCACCTCAGTGTATCACGCGTATTCCTCTTCAAGGAACAAACCTACCGCGGCCGTTGCCTAGTGGCCTACAACGAACATGTGAACGACCTCAACGAACTGAGCGACGAACAGCGCAATGCTTTCATGGCCGACGTAGCCCGGGTGACACGTGCCATGCAGAAAGCCTTTAATCCGGAAAAAATCAACTACGGTGCTTATTCCGACAAGCTCTCTCACCTGCACTTTCATCTGGCTCCCAAATATGTAGACGGACCCGACTACGGAGGTACCTTCCAAATGAATCCCGGAAAAGTTTATCTGACTGAAGAGGAGTATCAGGAATTGATTGACGCCATTAAGAAGTGGCTGTAAACCTAGCACATTATTTACTACCCTCACCGTAGCCGAACCGCTTCTGAGGCACATCACCTCCGTAGCTTCTCCGTGCAGAGGTACTTCTACACGGAGAAACTACGGAGATGCTACGGAGCAAATAAGGCTCGGTTGCAGAAAGGACACCCCACATACAGGGAAAACTTCAAGTCCATAGGCGCTCTGCCCACCGGGCAGTTGCACGCTTCCATCCGGCGGCAGCATGTTTCTCCCGGAAAAGTTCCTCCCGAAACTCACGCAGAATCAACCAATCCGCCTGACGCACCCAATGCCGAAATTCAGCATGTTCTACAGGCTTTTCTGCAATGGAAAGCAGCTTGTCCAGATTAAAATTTTCAGAGATTATACCGGCTCCCGAAAGAGAAGCATCGTATGCATTGCACCGCTGCTCTATGTGCGTGGGAACCATCAGCACGGGTTTATCCAGAAACATGGCTTCGCACACCGACTCGAATCCTGCCGTAGTGGCATAAGCCTTTGCCCCAGCCATATACTGCACAAAAAGCTGGTCGTCTAACGCATGAAAAGAGAGGGTGTCGTCTACGCGCTCCTCTGCATTCGCCCCCCGCTTGTCCCAAAAGAAGTGTAACCCCACCTCGGGATGCTTGGCATGCCAATGCTGCACCTCCTCTGAGAAACCACTGTTGAGCAGGTATCCATGCAAGTAGTTGCCACGCAGCGGACGCTGATTCAGCACCTCCTGACGAAGCAACGGGGGAACAACCACCAATCCTTTACCGGTTACTTCCGGCATCTTACGAAATGACAAAGCCAATTTCCGGGTCGCTCCAACCGCAGTAAGGCGGGTAAAGAAACGTAGAGAAGCTAAAGGCAAAGCGCAACCCGTAGGAAAACGGAAATCCGGATGCAGGAACAGATATTGATGTGCCACACAAACCATCGCGGCCTTAGGACGGAATAACGCATACGTAAGCCCCGTGAGCAGTTCATAGAAATTCACTACCACATCAGCCTGGGTATCCCGAATCATCCGAGCTATAAAATGCATGCTGCGCATGTATTTAGGCAGACGAAGCAAGTTATAGGCAACGCTGCGGGTTAAATGCACCTGCTTGTTTTGAGCCGTTGGCAGAAAGTTGGGACTTTCGAACGTATGGATGGGCACCCCTATCTTACGTAAAAAGAAATAAGGCAGACATCGGGCCGGGCTCTTACCTACCAATGCCGCTACCACTTCATGTCCTTCGGCCCCCAACTTCTGCCGCAACGAGAGCGCTTGCGTTAAGTGCCCTCTTCCTTCTCCTTGAATAACAAACAAAATCCTCATACCGCTTCTGCATAAACCGTCATGGCATCGTAGGAAAGAATTTCCCAATCGCCTTCTTCATTTTCCACCAAAGCCGTGAGACTCTCTACCCAATCACCGGAATTCAAATAATGCACAGACCCATACCAAGTATTCGCAGCCTGATGAATATGCCCGCAGATAACTCCATCTAAATGCTTCACCTCGGCCAACCTCACCAGTTCGCATTCGAACTGAGAAATATAAGATACCGCACGCTTTACCCGATGCTTCACCTGCTGCGAGAGCGAATAATAAGATTTACCCTGCCGTTCGCGCCGACGGTTATACCATTTATTCAACCAAAGCAGGAAAGTATAGCCCGCATCGCCTAAATGTGCCAACCAGCGCATATGAGTGGTAATGCTATCGAATATATCACCATGCGTCACAAAATATCGCCGTCCGCTACGCGAGGTCAACAAGTATTCTTTAACCAACTTGATATTTGAAAACTGAAAAGGAGCCAAACTGTCTAAGAAATCATCGTGATTACCCACTACATAAATTATCTCAGTACCCTGCTTCTCCATCATCTTCATAAGTACCTTAAAAAAATCGGTGTGCTTCTGCTTCCAGCGCTTGCCGGATTTTCGCAATTGCCAACCATCAATAATATCGCCGTTCAAAATTAGGCGATCGCAGTCTACGTGCTGCAGAAAACGCGTCACTTCTTCTGTACGAGAATGCTCTGAACCCAAATGAATATCCGAAAGGACAATGGTAGGATAGTATTTTCTATAAGTCATCATGCTTCGTTTAAAATACATCACAAAAGAACACGTTCTATATGACAAACAAACGACAACCGCATGAAAGCAGTGTGACAACCTTCATAAGGGAAGCTATACCTTATCTGTATCCATACCCCGAATGCAAATAATGACTTACCGCTATATTTTTTTTGCACCAACTAAACTTGGGCTTATGACTTCAACCTGTTATTTTCTCTATCAACCAAAATTGCATTCATGTAAAAAAGAGAAATCAGGATTTTACCCAATATCCGTTGCCATACTTGGTATGCACACGTTTCCCTATCTGTGCCAGCAGCTTGCTGAAGGCCAACGGGGTGCAATCCTGCAAAGCTGCCGGATGCTTGCTCTTCAGGCTCGTATAGATTTGAGCGGCCGACAACAGGTGGGCACCTTCTTCACCAGGTTCAGCGAATTGAAACGTTCCCTCCAATAGTTCTTCGGCAGGAGTGGTGCGGTAGAAGGCGGCATTGGCCTATTGGATTTCAGCTTCTTCCTGCTTGCTGAACCAGCTGCGTGTTCACTGTTCCAGCTCGTGTTTCAGCTGCGCATAGAGCTGGGCGTATTCAATAGGTGTGGTGCAGTCGATGGGGTGTTCCACTTCTACGCAGATGAAGCGGCGGCTGCCGCTGCAGTCGGTCAATAGGTCACGACGGTTGCTGGTGCCGATGAAGCTGGCTATGCGGGGCAAGGGTTCGCCGCTGTGCTTGTAGGCGCGGCGGATGTTCAGACGCTCCATCTGCATCAAGTTCTTGAGCTGCGGCATACAGGTGTGGCATCGGCTTTTTCAGCGGGTTTGACAGCAGCCGATTGGGGCTATCCGACGTGCCAAAGGCGTCGGAAACAATTGATTATTACCATTGGTTTTAGCATTTGGATTACCCTGCTATGATACGATTTTCAAAGGCAAAAGTCAAGTGTTTCGCCGGTTATTTTGTCAAGTTTT